>ERZ808049.337-NODE-337-length-29077-cov-3.936897_pt1 | contig 29077 bp, 37 predicted proteins | sample MGYA00380198_ERZ808049 | MGnify/ENA primary metagenome ERZ808049 (study PRJEB31490, sample SAMN06133414) | mouse gut metagenome | isolation source: Z2_2 | host: mice | place: China: Chengdu | collected 2015-05 ...
GGGGCTGGATTCTCTCTCCATCACACTTTCTTACGGACTTTGCAGCAAGTGCAAAGTCCTATGGCTGAATAGTTACGGATCACCCAAATGTATTTTAGGATCAACTTCTTTTAAAGGAGAAATGCTTTCTGAATCCACATTCAGCGGAACATATTCTATTCCACCCCCGGATACAAGCAATGGAGAAATGGCAAGTGCGGCAGTAGCAAGTTTGTGATATTCAGTTTTACGCGTTTTCATTTTCTTGCATACAGAATATTTTGTATTTGTGTCAATTACTTCTAGGGTATCTTTTGAATATTCAAACATGCTTAAAAGAGAACCATCCAAGTCGTAAAGTGGCTCGACAACTGTGTAGATTACGATTTTGTCTCCAACATTCAACGAGTCAGATCCAGCATTTACGATTACGGTTCGCTCATCTAATATACGGATTACATTTCCAATATGATTCGGACCGTAGTCTATATTATTTTCGCTCATAAAACTGACCTCCATTTTAATTATTGTACTAATTAGAAAACTTTATATAAACGCCGTAGCGGTTATATCTATTTCAATAGTTTTACCGTTCCTGTTGGCGCAGGGGTGGTTCTTAGCTATTCATTGCACTTTTTACATGGTATGTATCCATGTTTTTCGGCTTCTTCAAGTTCGACTTCGATTGCATCTTTCATACCGCTACAGTGTTTATGCAAATGGTATTTGTTGCTGTTTTCAGAAATCCATACGACGTGCCTAGGGACTATATTCATATTCAAAACTTGTCCCAAATATGTTACGTCTTGAGGGAATTGTTCACAATGTCTGGAAACTTCTTGTTCCAAAGTAGATTGCAGGGCAAGAAACGGTCTTTGATATATAAATAAACTGAGTAAAGTTAAAAGTTGACTGAATCCAGACAGTGTAGAAGTCGCAGCTTTTCCAAATATTTCATCTGTTCGCAATTGACTTTTACATTTGTAGTTGTACACACGCCCTCCGTGGGCGGAGAGGTTTCTATATTCTAGGCAAATATAAAGAGTGTCCATCATTAATTTCCTGATAGCGTCAAGTGACAGACTTATGTTCTCTGTATCGTATAAAACTTTCACCAGCTTTTCTTGTTCTTCAGATTTAAAGAGGTCTATAAAGTTTGCGATAGTGCTGAAATAGATGCTCTTAAATAAAATCCAAGGCGGAACAATGCCGTGTTCAGTTTGATAATGATGTATAGGATCCTTGTCTGTATCTAATGCTTTTTTCATGACGTCAAGAATACCGGGCAACGAAAAACGATATTTATGTTTTTTCTTGTTTTGGTAGTTTCTGTACATGAGATACTGCTCCTGATGCACGCCGAATGATTGAGCTACAATGTCAGCTGCGGATTCTTTTATATGTTCTTCCAAGTCTAGCATGGCGGCCATAACATTATTTCGGATGTTTTTATCCAAAGTATATAAAGAGCATAATTGATCAAATGAAACGCCTGAACGATATATCTTTTTATCGCCGGAAATTATGACGTATGGCTCGCGATAACTTTTAATTAGGTTTGAGTACCCAAATAAACGTAAACTGTCCCGTGCAATTTGTTCATCATTGATGATTAAATTTTGAGATTTTAGTTTTTTGATTTGTTGGTCAATTGTAGAGTATGAAATTGAATTCTGTTTCATATACATTCCTCCATATAAGCAAAAAGAGCCTTGGAATACAATTCCAAGACTCAATTGCGACCGCCCAGCAGTCATTCGCTAATTCACTTAGCATTATATCATATGCAAGAATCTTGTCAAGTATCCATCTAAAATTGTTTATTTGGTTCTTTAGTTACCCGTGCCGTACATCACTTATATATGCCGTAGCGGTTATACCAAATTTATTGTTAAATCTAATATCTAAATTGCACCAGTACAATTCAGAACTCTACATGTATAATATTAGAATCTTTATCCTTGCGATAATTTACGCCATTCTTTCTGCGTCCCCTTTTGAGTAAAGCGACTCATCAATAGAAAGCGCACGCAAAACCATGGCTTTGGATATTTGATCAGCTTTGCGATATTCCAGAATGATTTGTTTTTCAAGTGGATTTAAAACAAAGTCACTTGAAATGCTATCGAGAGAAAAAACGTCATCGGTTAAGCTTACTTGTTGTGTGCTATCTAACATAGAAAATAGTTTATTGAAATCCATATCCATTCCGTCTGCAGCTTGTTTTATACTTTGAATAGATGGGGCAATAGGTTTGCCTGTCTTTGGATGTTTATTTTTTTCTAATAATGATATATATGCTTTACTGATTCCACTTTTTTCGGAAAATGCATCCATACTAAAATTATTAAGCGTACGATATTGTTTGATAATATCTCCTAAAGTCATCTTTTCACCACCTTTGTTTACTATATTATACACAAGTGACTGTGGTGTGTCAAACATTTTAAACAAAACTATTGACACAAAAGGTCTAATATGTTAAATTTATTTTGTCAAACAAATTAGACAAAAGGAGGAGAAAAGAAGTTGCAATACAAGATTAGAGCGTTACGGGAAGAATTTAATATGACACAAACAGAACTTTCGGAAAAATCAGGAGTGTCAAGAACAATTATCTCTGGATTAGAAAACGGAACGATTACAGTTACAACCACGAATACACTTGTAAAAATTGCTAAGGCACTCGGGAAAAGGGTAAGTGATATTTTTTTTGAATGAATGTCTAACATATTAAACAATTGCTAAAAAGAGAGTGGTTGTCATTCAGACAGAGAATGAGCAGAAAGGAGCGCGAGAAAGATGAAAGGAATTGAAAAAGTAATGAGCACAACAAAAATAGAAATCAAAACAGAAGGGCTATCACAAGCAGAAGAAAGAGAACTGCATAATTCAGTTCGAAAGATAATGAGAAAAAGAAGAATAAGAAGAGAAGAAATGGATTACGAATTAAGATTTGAAAAAAAGAAGTATGTGCCCCGTAATAAGTATAACGAGGCACAAAAAGTAGAAAATTAAATTAGGTTACTACTCATATGCAGCGCATTGAAAGAGCGTTCCTGAAGCTCGGATTCATTATCCACAGCATCCAGTTCTTCATAATCAAACCAAGTATCTAAATCAGTTGCTGTACAACCTGAAAAATTAAGGCTTGGTGGAAGGACATCGCCATCTATTTCATCAGAATCAGAAATAGATAGTTCGACGTATTTAATACCATCACGACGAAGGTCTTGAATACGGGAACGAAGTTCAGAAACATTTAAAATGATAGAATCAGCCATTGACTTTCGACTCCTTTCTTTAGTATTCCGTAACACCACGAACCGGTAACTAAAGTATAGAAGATATGAAAGAAAAAGACAAGCAAAACGTAAGTTAAAAAGCGAGGTGAAGCAAAGATGATTAAATACAAACAAAGAGAAAGACTCATCAAACAAATGGAAATGTTATCAGAGGCTTCCAGTCAAGGAATTATGGATGATGGACTATCGACTTATAGTCGAGAAATGGTCAGAATCTACAAAGAGTTAGTACATCCATTTCGAACCGTATTTCTCGGTTTTTTGATCCTTGATTTCCTTATATGCTTTTTTATATTTATCAAGAAATTCGGTGGAGGTGAGTAAATGGAAGAGAAAACGCGCAAGGAGATAAAACTTGATAAATTGGTCGCAGAGATTGAAATGAAAAACGTAGATGAAGCAATTGAAAAGCTAGAAAAGATAAAGTCGCTAATTTGTGAAATTAACGACCTATCAAGAGAACTATTCAGATAAGGATTCTTGAAAAAATCAGGTGTAAGAATAGTCTGGAGAGATACTTGAGAATCCATAGGTTAAAACTCCTTTCCTTTGTACTCGGACGGGCCAGCGTCCTGTAAGTACAGTATGGGAGACTCAGGAGTGAATGACAAGCGGCACAGGAGAAGGAGGTGGGATTATTGCTGCGGATAACAGTTGAAGGGGATAACAAAGAGATTGCTGCTTTTATAGATGAGATACAAAAGCAGCAAACAGAAGATGTAAAAAATCTGAAGAAAGATTTTGCTCAAATTCAAAACTATATATTAAAGGAAAGAGCAGAAAGCAACTACTTCAAATAGTCAAGGTTGCCATTTTGAGAAAGATAAATATTTTTTATCTTTTGCAAGGCGGATTTGGTGAACTCTATTTCACCGCGGAGCTTTATATCTTCGTTTTGAGAATAAAGTTCTTCCAGACGCTCGCAACGTTCTCGTAAAGCTGTATACGTCACAACGAGTTCGGGAAGCGTGAAAATATTTTCCATGATTTTCTCCTTTTCTTTCGTACTCGGCTCTGGCGGGAGCCTGTACACGAATTATAGTAAAAATCTGGAAGAAGGGCAATAACACAGCCGGACAAGTTCCGGCACTGTAATGCAGTCATAGCCGGTTTCAAGCCCGGAAGATGCAGAGGACAGGAAAACATAAAGGAGGGAAGTCAATTGACAGGATTAGAAGTAAAAAAAGAAAAAGAAATCAAGAACCTTGTATCTGTATTGGAACAGATCGATCTGCCGGGAATCCTGCTTCTTACAAGGGATGCAAACACATTATTAATGAGGCAAATGGAGGCAGAGCAGGCAGATAAGAAAGTGGGGTGAGAAAGCAAATGAAATTCTTATTAGTATCAGTGGTGTGTCTGGCAATAGCCGTAATCGCTATAGCGATAAATCAAATTATTTACAACATCAAGTTAAAGGAATTATCGCAGCAACTGCGGCAACAACAGCAGCAATTAAAGCAGAAACTGAAATAACAGTTGATACAATAAAGCGATTTTGCTCGATGATAGATTGTTTCTTGGAATCAGATTGCATTTTATTCAAAAGTTGCATTTGTTCTTGTTGAATTTCTTTGATTTCATTCAAAAGTTGCTCTTGAGTGCAAGCGTGTTCATCTTGGATACGTTGGAAAGATTTTGGTTCTGGGATATTAAAGAAATCCATATAATTAGTCCTTTCATTTGTAAGCATTCTGCTAGGGTGGTAATTACAGTATAGGAGAAAGAGAAGAGAAAAACAAGATGTTTAAGGAACATGATGCAGGAAGAGTAAAAAATATGGACAGTGGGAGGTGGGAAACCGGGATGTGCAAAGAAATCATAAATGCGACACAGATTGCAAGGATCATACGCTGCCAGCCGCCGGAGGTAAGGCACAAGATGCGGAATAATATCTGGAATTTCGGCCGGGTGGTAAACCCGAAGAATGGAGAAGCGAAGAAGCGGTATGTAGCGACGATTACGGAAGTAGCGGAATACATAGGAATCTCACGGGAAGAGGCAATCCGGAGATTGAACGGCGAGGAGGGATGAACATGGAAGGAAGAAAAGAATCGATGGAGAGGATGCGTGAATTACAGGAACTGTGTCTGGACATCCAGATGCATGGCAAGGGAGAAGATGGACATCCATACGTGGGTTTTGAAACGGGGAATTACGGATATGACGTAATAATCAAGATAATGGACAACGGGTTTGGTACAGGGAAAGCAGAACATGACGGATATTACGGAATGGATTTTGAATGCTCGGACACCCGCAGATATGAAGCCTGCAAGGAACACCTGCTGAGGATGAAGCGGAGAATCTTCGAGGAGGACAAGCATGAAGATCCTGAGGACTAACAGAAAGAGAATGTACGAACTGGTAAAAAAATACTCGGAGTACGCACTTCCGGTGGAACAGGATACATATTTTGAGGAAAAAACAACAAGGAACAAAAGCCAGTCGTACTGGATGCGGTTCTCAGACAGGGATGGGAAGTACGTGATGGCGTATCTGGAGATCTTCATGGAAGAGCCGACACTGCGGATCTTCTGCAGGGCCGATAAGTATGACCATGTATTCCATCCGGCGCCGAAGGACCTGGAAGGGATGATAGAGGAAAGGAAAGACATGAAGCTATGGGTAATCAGGTATATGAAAGGGCTTCCGGAGAGCTTCGCAGGGTCGGAAGCAGAGGTGGAAGCGCACGCAGAAGAAAAAAGCAGGGAAAAAGGCTGCGGGTACATCATCGCATAAGCAGAAGGAGGCTTTTGCGGATAAAAGGGAAAGCGGAGGCAATCGGGGCGTTGGCATGCGTCTACACCGTGCTTATCGCAAATTCAACCATGGTTCCGCAGGAGACCGCCTTGCGGAAAAAGCACCGGAACTGTTTTTCGGCGGCATGGCAGCGCTGACGGCATTCGCCGTATCCGCAGGGATTGCATGCCTCTTAAAAAGGACAAAAAAATAGAGCATCCGCGGGGACGGATACTCAAAGGCTTCTGCCCAAAAAAGATATTTAATTAAGACATATATATTTTAACATCTAACGGGGCAGAAGTCAAGAAAAAATGGGGGATTCTGCCCCGTTTTATAACTCGATAAAGATATTAAATTTGGGACTGGAGAAGGATGAAGAAGAGGAAGATATATAAACTGAGGGACGGGGACGTTCTGGATTTTGAAGAGTACCATGACGGGAAGTATGGGGCAAGGGGAAAGAAGAGGGAGAAGAAAAAGAAGAGGACATCAGAGCAGCAGATGAAGGTGAACCTCTTCAATAAAATGAAACGATGCAGGTGGCGGCTGCTCCAGTATTTCTGCACGGGGGACATCTTCGCCACATGGACGTATGAAGTGAAGGAGCGCCCTCCGGATATGGAGGCGGCAAAGAAGGATTTCAAGAAAGCCATGGAGAAGGTACGGAAGGAATTCAGGAAGCGGGGATATGAAGTATTCTGGATTCGTAATATCGAACGGGGTACGAAAGGAGCATGGCACATCCATCTGGTGATCAACGAGATCGGGGACACGGCCGGAATCATCCAGAGGGCATGGGACAAGGGCGGGACCTGGTCCGTGAAGATCAGAAACAGTAAATTTTATGATGAAGATTTCACAAAGTTAGCAGAGTACATGACAAAGTGCGGAAACACGCAGGAAGTGAAGGCGGACGGGACGCCGGCGAGGCCGAGGATCAAAGAATCGAGCTACTTTACCAGCCGGAACATGCCGCTGCCGGAACCGGAGCCAAGAAAAATCATCAGATGGGTGAAGGAACCGAAACCAAGGAAGGGCTATTACATAGCAAGGATACACGAGGGAACCAACCCGGCAACGAAATTCAAGTACCGCCGGTACACCATGATCAGGCTGAACAGGAGGATCTGACATGACAGAAGTAAGGATCTACACAGAGACGACCGTAAAGGGACCCATCGTACGGGATGGAAAATACGCTGCCGTACTAGTATGTACTGGTACGGACGGCAAATTGCACGAGCGTTTTCTGGACGGGGAGGAAGAGGGGACGACGGCGAACAGGCTCGTACTGCTGGCGATGATATACGCCATGTGGAAGCTGAACAGAAGATGCCGCGTCATCATATACACGGACAACACCTACGTAAAGAACATGGCGGAGTCAGGGAACCCTGAGAAGTGGCGCCGGGAAGAGTGGAGGAGGGCAGCGGGCAGGACGGTCCGGAACAAGGAGCTGTGGGAGCTGTTTTTGAAAGAGAAGGAGAAACACGAAGTAGAGATACGCTTCAGCAGGCACAATGAATATACGGATGAGCTGAGAGCGGTCATGGATGCAAAGGAGATAGAAGATGTTTGATAAATTCGGAGAATTCGATTCCCATGAGGAAATCAACAGGGCTGCGGCAGCGCAGAGGGAAGAAGGGGACACAGAGGCAATCTTGATGATTGCGGAAGAGAACGGACTGGACAGGGAGGATGCGGAGGACTTTTGCACCGGTGCAATCGAAGAACTGACAACACCGCTGCTGGCGGCAGAAGGGAAGCTGAAGATAGAGGCCGAGGACCTGAAAGCGAACGGACTCATTGCGGACTGGAAAGACCATGTGCTGCAGCTATGCGCGGAAGATAACGAGCTGTGCCTGGCGGTACGCAGGAAAGGGAAGAGGCTGGAGCAGTGCCTTGGGAAACTGCTGGAATATGCTTTCAAAAACAAGGCGGTGATCGATGGACGAATCGTAAAAGCCGCCGGGCTGACTCCGCCGATCTACTTAGGAGTTCCGGGAAGGGCGGAGGCAAGAAAAATCATCAGGAAATATTATCTGGGAGAGGAAAAATGATAGCGTACAAAGGATTCAAAGAGGAATTAACCGCGACATACGGAAAAGGTGCATTTCAGTATGAACCCGGCGGACATTACGTGGAAGGGCAAAGCAAGACAAGGAAAACAGGGTTCCACAGCGCGGAATACATTCTGGACTGCATGAACTGGTATCCACTGGACGGAAAGAACAGATTCTTCCAAGTGGAGGCATCGGGAAGCATTGATGAAGAAGAGGGCTGCAGCATGGTAGTCAGCACGGAGCTGACGCTGGTAAAAGAGCTGACGCTCCCGGAAATCGCATTGGCAGCAGTTAGGTACATGGTGGAGCACCCCACAAGAGAATGGGAAAAAAGGGGGATAAGGCTGGATGCAGGAAGGGGGCATGCAAGGGGAACGGAACAAGGTTCTATTGCGATCGCAAGAGGCGAGCATCCGGTAGTGATTGCAAAAGAAGGATGCGTCATCGGATTGGTCTTGGAGACGGAGAATGGGATTGAGGGCGCCTATGTACGGCCGGTCAGAAAAGACGGTCCGGTCAAACCGGACACATGGTACACAATGTCAAAACAAGGGAAACTGAAAAGTTTAAGCGCATCTGTGGCGAGTGGGTATCTTAAGGAGGCGTACTGATGAAACGGAAAATGATAGAAGCGCTTGCTACGACGAGGACGAGAAAGCAGGGGCAAATCGTGACAGCGCAGATTCTGGAGAATATACTGATCCTTAATTTCTTCAAAGACAAGGCCCTGTACGGCCGGTACTGTATCGTCCCGGAAACGGGGGAACATGAAAGCTGGAAACCGGAGGAAGGGTGGAGGAAAGTAAAATTGGAGTCGTTTCTTGGTGGAAAACCAAGCGCGTATTACTACGATGCATGGAGACTGCGGGAAATGACGAAAGATATAAAATTCAACAGGAAAGAAGATGAAGACACGGTCGGAGATTTTCTCGGGGAAAAGAAAGGAAATATATGGACTTTGATAGATTCCCTGGAGGAGGACCACGATAGAGAAAAACGATGGGATGCGGAGGGAAGAATGGGGAAGAGATTAAGAGACAGGATGGATCGGATTCCTGATGCGCCTGATGATTTCAGGAAATGGTTATTCGGCATGGCAGCAGGAGAATACTATATGTTCTGGAACAAAGAGGGACAGAGGTATGGATGTTCAAAATGCGGATATGAAGCAGAGGAACGGGAATTAAAGAGAGAGGATGGAGGGAGGAAAATCAGGCATAACGATTACGTGGTGTGTCCGGACTGCAAAGAACGCCTTCAGGTGAAGAAAAGGACGCACAGAATGGCCAGGAAGACGGCCTGCTACCTGATCCAGCCGGCAGGGGATGAATTCAGCGTGATCCGGTTCTTCGATGTCGAAATCGAATGGACATACAGAAGATGCAGCGTATGTGTGGATGAAGGGATACGAATCTTTGCATACAAAGACGGCCAAAACAGGAGGAATAAAAAGCGGTATGCGATTTATTTCAACCAGGGATGTTCAAGAATGGATTTCTGGGGGATCCCGGAATTTGACAAGGGGAACTGGAGAAACAGAAGGGCAAAGGAAGGATACCTGTACCCGGGAAACATTAAGGAAATACTAAACAACACGCCGTATAAGACGGCGGGGAGGCTTTTAGAGAAAATGGCAGGAAAAGGCATCTGCGCAGATTACAACAAGATACTGATTGGAGATTACGCGTTTACAAACTACTCCAGAACGCTGGAATACCTGCTGGAAGGCAGGTTCAAAAAACTGCTCAGGCAGACGGTGGGGGAAACGGACTGGTGGGGAAACGGAAGCTACAACGGGAGCCTGAGGATAGACGGAGAGTCCATAGAAGAGGTGATGAGGATTGGAGACAGACAGAAAATCAACCGCCTCCGGGACATGGACGGAGGAGAGGCGGAACTGCAGTGGCTGCAGTATTCGGACAGGTGCGATCAGAAAATTCCGCAGGATACGCTTATCTGGTTAGCAAGGAATGAAATCAAACCGGAAGGAATCAAACGCGCCGGACGGTATATGAGACCGCAGCAGATACAGAATTACATCATAAAACAGCAGAAAGCCTCATATCCGAATCTGGATCCGAAAGAGATACTGGAACAGTGGGAAGATTATCTCCAGATGTGCGAATCAGCAGGCAAGAGAATCGATGATGAAATGGTATACCGTCCGAGGGAGTTGAAAAGAAGGCATGACGAAGCGATCACCGAACTGAACCAGATACGCATTTTAAAAGCGATGGACGAAAATACGGAATACAAAGAGGCATACAGCAGGGAAATGCGGGAGAAGTTTCCGAATGCGGAAGAGACTCTGAGGGACATCAAAGAGCGCTATGAATACGAGGACGAAGAGTATCTGATCAGAGTGCCGGAAAATCTGCTGGAAATCGTCACGGACGGGCAGGCGCTCCATCACTGCGCCGGAACGACAGAACGGTATTTTGAGCGGATTGAGAACAGGGAAACCTACATCTGCCTGTTAAGGCGGAAATCCGCACCGAAGATACCATATTACACGATCGAGGTAGAGCCGAGCGGAACGATACGGCAGCACCGTTCGTATCTGGATGAAGAACCGGGAATTGAGGAGATCAGACCGTTTTTGAAGAGGTGGCAGCAGGAGTTAAAGAAGCGTCTCACGGAAGAGGACAGGCGTCTGGCGAAGATAAGCAAGGCAAAACGCTATGAAAACATCAAGGAACTGGAAGAAAAACGGAACATACGGGTATTGAAGGCTCTGGAAGAAGATTTTCTTGAGAATGTCTTAGAAGAGGTGGTATAAGGAGGAATCATGGACAATTTAGCGAAATATGAGAATTACGAGCAGTACAGAGACGCTGTAAAAAAAGTGTTGAACAGGACGGTAGAGGACTTCGTCCTTACCGGATACCTGCTGAAACAGGGGAGAGACACGGATATATTGAAAGGTTCCGGATATGCGAACATCAACGAATTTGCAGCAGCGGAGTACAATCTGGACGCATCGCAGGTGTCCAGATACATCAGGATCAATGACAAGTTCTCCGAGGGAGGGTATTCGGACCATCTGAAGGAAAAGTATGCAGGATATGGATATGCGAAGCTGTCTATCATGCTGACAATGCCGGAAACGGTCACGGAAGAACTGTCGCCTTCGCTCAGCAAATCGGAAATACAGGCGGTCAAAGAAGAGATAGAGAGCGAGCAGGCGGTGTCCGACATCGAAGTGATCCTGGAAGGGGAAAAAGAAGAACAGAGGGAGCTTGGGAATCTGGAGAAAGCGCTGCATCAGCTCTTCGAGGACGAACCGGAACTGTTTCTTGCACTGCATGGAAAGGCAGAACTGGAATATATACAGGAAATCCTTGCACCGGAAGGGGAAAAGATATACAGCGTCCGGATACAGGGAGTTGGAAGGGTCATGATGTTCCTGCGCGAGGGGGACAGGGTAACGGTCCACAAGGTACGTGAGAACGAAAAGGAATATTACACATGGGGCGATATCATCGGATACATAAAAAACATTGCAACAGACGCAGATGGAAAGGAACGGTGGGAAGAGATCTACGGCCGGGAATTTCCAGAAAAACAGGGAATTGCACCGGTGCAATCCGTACCGGCAAAGCAGAAGCAGAGGAAAGAGCCGAAAGTAAAAAAAGCGAAGGAGAACAGACCTGAGGGGAACGGGGAAGCAGAAGCCGGAACGGTTGGAGCATCCGGAGAAGATAAAGAATCGGAAACAAGAACCAGTCCGCAGAAGGAAGAAACAGCGGAAGTACTGGTTGCGGAGCATGTCCCGGACGAGGATGGACAGCGACAGAATACCGGCGGGATGCCGGAAAAACCGGAAGAAATACCGGGACAGATGGAACTGACACGGGATATGCCGCAGTACTGCCCGGAAAATGAAGAGGGAAAACCTGAAGAAACAGCGGAAGTACTGGTTGCGGAAGAAAATCAGACGAATGATACCGTTGAAGCAGCCGAGGGGCAGCAGTCAGCAAGAAATGCAGTGGCAGCAGTCGGGGAAGAACATACGGGGCAGCAGGCACAAAAGAACGGTGCGGAAACCGGAAAGGAATCCGCCGGGCAGCAGGCAGTAAAAGGTGCGTATGGAAACCGCAAAGAGTACATAGACAAACTGGCACCGGAAACGGCCGCGAGATATATTGCGGAATTTGTAAGGAACACCCCATATGCGCAGATCAATTTTGCGAAAACGTGGGAAAAATGGCTGACTGCGGAAGTAGATGGAAACGGGGAGGAGATTGAAATTGTCGAATGACGGACTGCTCTTTCCGAAGCCGGAGCGGAAGAAAAAGCGGAAGAAACACAAGAAAAGCATCCTCCGTACGGAGAAGAACGTATGTTTCTTGTGTGCATACAAATACGGGGATCACAGTTACAAATATACGGAAAAGCACCACATCCTGTTCGGAGCAGGACAACGGACGGATTCAGAAGAGGAAGGGCTGACGGTGGACTTATGCAGGGAACATCACAGGGACGGACCGGAAGCAGCACACAACTGCCGGGAGACACGGGAATTATTATGCAGAATCGCCCAGAAGGAATACGAAAAGACGCATACAAGAGAAGAATGGATGCAGAAATTCCGAAAGAATTATCTGTAAGGCGCCTCCGCCGGGAGGCGATGGCAGATATGTCATGGCAACCAGTAGATACAGGTTTCACCACCGTCTCTCCTGACGGTGGGAGGAAGGAGGAAAGATGGAATATCCGGAAGTGTATGCCGTTGATTTTGACGGCACGTTGAACATAAATGCAAAATACCCGGAGCTGGGAGAACCGAACAAAAGGCTGTTCGACCTATTGATTGCCAGACGGGCAGCAGGCGACAAGGTGATCCTGTGGACATGCAGGGAAGGGGAGCGATTAAAATCAGCAGTGAAGTTCTGCAATGCCAACGGGCTGCACTTCGACGCGATCAACGACAACATACAGGAAAATATAGAACATCTTAAAAACAACAGCAGGAAAGTATTCGCACACTACTACATAGACGATAAAAACGTTGTTTATGACCAGATAGGGATAACGGTCAGACCGAAGGCGGGATTTGGCAAGGACCTGAAAAAGGCGATACAAGTCGAGAGGAAGAAACGGATTATCGCCGGACTGGCAGCAAAAGGACTGAGCCCAAAAGAGATTGCCGAAGAGTCGGGGATTAATCAGAACACGGTGTACTGGTATTTAAACACCGGAAGGGCAGAACACGAAGATGAAATTTGCAATGAAGTGGGAAAGCCGGGATGGAATGCAGACCGTCACGCCTGCAGGACCTGTAAATACAGGAGCAAACAGAATGGGTGCGATTATAGCGTGAAAGATGGACGCTACAAGGATGATACCATGCGTGGATGTGATGTTGCGGACTGCGACAAGTACGAGATGGAATGACCAAAACAAACGGAGGGAGAACGGGATGAACGCAGTGCTTAAATACCCGGGAAGCAAATGGCGTATCGCCAAGCAACTGATATGGTTGATTCCCAAGCATCATAGTTATGTAGAGCCATTTTTTGGAAGTGGAGCTATCCTGTTCAGTAAACAGCCATCAGATATCGAGACGGTCAATGATCTTGATTCTGATGTGGTAAATCTTTTCAGGTGTATACAAGAAGATTCGGAGAAGCTGGCCAAATTGGTCCTGACAACACCATTCAGCAGAGAAAAGTACGATTCCGTATTTGAGGATGGAATTAATGAATGGGTTGGAGAAGACCCGTACAGAAAAGCACTTGTATTCCTGATTAAATGCTGGCAGGGGCACGGATTCCGCACAAACGGATATAAAGTCGGTTGGAAGAACGATGTGCAGGGCAGGGAAAGAATGTATGCATTATGGAATTGGTACCGGCTGCCGGAATGGATTATAGAAATTACAGAAAGACTCAGATCGGTACAAATTGAGAATCGACCAGCGCTAGGAATCGTTGAGAGATTTAATTATGAAAACGTCTTTATGTATCTCGACCCGCCGTATGTTTTGGGTACAAGAACCGGAAAGCAATATAAACATGAAATGTCGGATTTCGAGCATGAGCAGCTCCTGAAATTGTTACTGGAGAGCAAGGCAAATATTATGATATCTGGATATGATTCAGATTTATATAACGAATATTTAAAAGGGTGGCAGAAGCGATGTTTCAAAGGCTTTGCAGAACATAATGGAACAAGGGAAGAGGTTGTATGGATGAATTACAACGGTGGTGGTCAGATGAGCATATTTGATTTGGAGGGATTATGAAGGTAGCATTGATAGATGTAGATGGACATAACTTTCCTTCCTTGCCTCTTATGAAGCTGTCAGCATGGCATAAGTCAGTCGGTGATGAGGTAGAGTGGTATGATCCGTTGATTGCATGGCAATACCCTCCTGATCTGGTGTATATGAGCAAGGTATTTACATTCACACCAGATTATCCGCATCCGGTAAATGCCGGAAAGATTATAAGAGGTGGCACTGGATATCATTACCCGGACGGCGGTGATTGGCTTTGGGAAGAGATAGAACATATCTATCCAGATTACAGTCTTTATCCAAAATGGTGCAAAGATACAGCTTATGGATTCCTGACACGAGGATGCCCGAGAGGATGTGGATTTTGCATTGTTGCCGATAAGGAAGGAAAGGCAAGCGGAAAGGTAGCGGATCTGTCGGAATTTTGGAACGGTCAGAGGAATATAAAACTGCTTGATCCGAATATATTTGCCTGCAGACAATGGAAGAATTTGTCGCGGCAGCTTATTGATAGTGGTGCATGGATTGACTTTACACAAGGTTGCGACATACGGATTATGACCGAAGAGAAGATATCATACATAAAGCGGATGAAGATTAAACAGATTCATTTTGCATGGGATAAATATGAGGATAAAGAGATGATTGTTCCGAAGTTCAAGATGTTTAAAGATTTGACCGGTTGGGATAAGCGGAAAATGACGGTATATGTTCTATGCGGATACGATACTACGATTGAGCAGGATCTGGACAGGATATATACGCTTCGGAATCTCGGGTATAGTCCGTATGTGATGATTTACGATAAATACAGGAGAAAGAAGAGAGATACGCTGGTAAGAATCCAGAGATGGGTGAATAGCAGATTTGCATTTGCAGCATGTGAAAGATTCGAGGATTACACGGGATAATCAAAACAAACGGAGGGAGAAAGGGATGAACGCAGTGCTTAAATACCCAGGAGCAAAGAACAGATTGGCTCCGTGGATATGCAAATACATACCGGAACATAAAGTGTATGTGGAGCCGTTCTTTGGGGGCGGAGCCGTGTTTTTCAACAAAGAGCCTTCATATTTGGAAATCATCAATGATATAGACGGGGATGTCGTTAATTTCTTTCAGGTGTTAAGGGACAATCCGGACGAAATCATAGACAAAATCAGGTTTACACCATATGCGAGAGACGAATACAACAGTGCGTATGGTTCTTGTAAGGAGGAAGATTCGGCAGAACGGGCAAGGATATTTGCCGTAAAGTGCTGGCAGGGATTCGGCTGTGGAAACAGGTACAAAAATGGATACAGGCGAGGAATAGGTGAAACATCACCGAACCCGGCGAGGGCGTGGGATAAGCTTCCAGAAACGCTGCTACTTGCAGCGGACAGGCTAAAGAATGCGCAGATAGAGAATTACGATGCGATTAGATTAATTGAGAGCGTGCGAGGTGGGAATACGTTTATTTATTGCGATCCGCCGTATTTGGAGGGAACAAGAAAGAAGTATTTATACAATCACGAGATGGAAGATGATGCCCATGAGAGGCTTTTGGACGTGCTTGTAAAGAGCGATTGCAAGATTATGATTTCAGGCTACGAAAACGAGCTGTACAACAAAAGGTTAAAAGGATGGCGTAAGGAGAGCAAGAATACAACAGCGGAGTGTTCCGTGAAAAGGACGGAAGTGATTTGGATGAATTACGAGATTTCCGGCTGCATTGATTAAACGGAGGGAGAACGGGATGAAGAGATTGACACAGAAAGATAGACAGGGGAATTGGAGTGTTAAGGGGCTTCCGTGGAAAGATACATATGTAGGGCAGGTAATCACTGAAAACACGAGTGAACGGACATACGGGGCATTCCGTAAACTGCTTGATTATGAGGAATCAGGGCTTACACCAGAGCAGGTGCAGGAACTGAAGGAGAGGGATACGGCGAAGAAGCCAATTAAAGTACGGGAACCAGAAATCAGATATACAAGTGCTTACCGTTGTCCGAATTGTGGTGGAAACTTTTCTGGAACTGGAATGGCAGATTTTTGTTATCATTGCGGACAGAGATTGAAGTGGGAAGATGAAGACTGATTTACAAAAAGAAAGGAAATAAAATCATGATGAAAGAGCTATTAAACCAAAAAGTAATTGTAAGAGGTGACAGGAGCGGCGTGTTCTTCGGGACATTGGCTGAGAAAGAAGGGAAAGAAGTGAAGCTGGAGAACTGCCGCAGGCTATGGTATTGGGGTGGCGCGGCTTCCATTTCGCAGATTGCGGCTGAAGGCGTCAAAAAACAGGAAAAATGCAAATTCACGGTGGCCGTATCGAACATCATCATTACGGATGCCATTGAAATCATTTTATGCACAGAACAGGCAATTGAAAATATCGAGGGAGTGGAAGAATGGAAGATGTAAAAATAAAGCAGTGGTTGGAAGATAATAGTGGCGATGGCTCTGGCGATGGCTACGGCTCTTGCGATAGCTACGGCCACGGCATCAGCCAATTTAATGGGAAAACAGTGTTCGAAATTGATGGTGTAGATACAATGGTTGAACGGGTCAAGGGAGCTTGTGCAAAAGGGTTTATCCTCAACGAGGACTTTACGCTGACTCCCTGTTATGTCGTGAAAGGTCACGGATGTTTTGCGCATGGAAAGTCATTGCGGGAAGCGCAGCAGGCACTGCACGAAAAGATATTTAAGGGCATGGATGCAGAAGAAGCGGTTGAGGAATTCATGAAGCGGTTTAAAAGGAATGAAACGTATAAAGGCACGGAATTCTTCGAATGGCACCACTACCTGACGGGCTCTTGCCTGATGGGGCGTGAATCGTTCGTAAAAAATAAGGGCCTGGATCTGGAAGATGATTTTACGGTCGAGGAATTCATTGAAATCTGTGAAAACGATTATGGAAGTGACATAATAAGGCAATTGAAAGAATGGTGGGATACGTTGTCGGAAAAAGGACAACATGGACTGGGATGACGTGAAAGATAAAGCATTTCTGGTTCTTAAAAGCGAGAAGAAGGCTTTCAGGAGAGCTGGGTAAATGGCGAATACGAGTACGTAAAGCAGGAGGAATAAAATGTGGGCATACCAATGTAGCAGGTGCAGATGCCTAGAAGACAGGGATGAATATGTAATGTGCACGGCACATATAGACCCAAGACCGAACCAAAGGGGAAGGGGAGTCGCTCAGTTGAGCAATGTTCAGTTCAGGAAGCGTATGTAAGAATTATCCCAAGAAAAGAGTATGAGGAAAATACAGAGGAGGAATGACAAGGATAGAAAGATAATATACAAAATCAATAAGAGAGGGAGAAAAGGATGTCTGAATTTGCATATTATTACGGCAGCGACGGAGAACAGTTTAATTTCTTCCGTCTGCCAAAGAAACTAATCCGGGACAAGGCCTTCAGCGCACTGTCCAGCGAAGCAAAAATCTTATATGGCGTCATGTTGGACCGGATGTGCCTGTCCATCCAGAACCGATGGCTGGATGAAGAGGACCGGGTGTATATCATTTTTACTGTCAAGGAAGTGATGGAAGAGTTCCAATGCTCTGAACGGAAAGCGATTAAGCTGATGGCCGAGCTGGATAGTAAAAGTGGGATTGGCCTCATTGAAAAGAGAAGGCAGGGGCTTGGAAAGCCGAATATCCTGTATGTCAAGAATTTCAATTCACTGACGGAGGCCGCCAGGGAGGACGCTCCGGCTTCAAGTGAAGAGGAAGAAGATACATATCAAGAGGATGGAAAGGGGTCTGTACTGGATTCCGGTACAGACGGGGATTTTCAAAAAGACGCAAAAAATCCGGAGGGGGAAGTCCGGTATTTTCAGACATGCAGGAACGTGCAGGTCAAGACATGCAAAAACGTGCGGGTCAAGACATGCAAGAATGTGCAGGTCAAGACATGCAAGAACGTGCAGACCAAAAATAAGACTGATAAGAATGAGACTGATAATATTAATATATATAATCCATCTATCCATCCAGATATGGGATTGCATACGGATGGATGGAAGGACTGGGATTGGATTTGGAGATTCTTTCAGGAGAGGCTCGGATACAGCGCCCTGATCCACGATAATCCATACAGGAGGGAGCAGGTTGACGAGCTGTTCCGGCTCATCACGGATGCATGCTGCCAGCAGGATCAGTCCGTCCAGACCATCAATGGCAGCCAGATCCGGACGCTGGAACTCCGGAAACGGTTCTTGAAGCTGAATTCGGAACACATCCGGTATGTGCTGCATGCACTGGGTCAGAACCAGACGGAAGTGCGAAACATCCGAAGCTACCTGCTGACCTGCCTGTATAACGCACCCGTGACCATAAGCAATTATTATGCCCAGATGGTACAAAGCGACTGGGGGAATTGATACAGAAAGACGGTTCAGATTTTTGATGATTGCTTGACAGTCTGTTTTTGATCGGGCAAATACAGAGGACAGAAAGCGGACGTTGAAAATTTAAGATTGCGAACCATGCCGGATACTGCTATAATATCCGCATGGGAAACCAAAGAGCCGGGCGGCTTACCCTCTGATTTTCGGAGGGACCAACCCTCCAGACGTAAGAAAGGAGGGCGAACCAATGAGCGTTACATATTCGGACTTATTCCAGTTTTGTATATTCATTGTTGCCCTTGTCGGTCTGTGTTATCAGATTTTCAAGGGGAAAAGAAAATAGCCGCCACTACCGCAAATAGTGACGGCTGTTATTAAGTAACAGTCAATTACTTTTTTTGAGGGTAAGCCGCTTCTTTGTCTTTCCCTTTTCTATGTTCAATATAGCATCTCTATGCGAAAAAATCAATCGTTTTCTTTGGAATTGAAATTTTTTACATTCCAAAAAATGTATGGTATACTATTTGCATATTATGTAGCAATCAACAAATACTATTATGCGAACGAGGAGAACATCTATGAATAACGTAATTGAACTGACACACCCACTGATTCAGCATAAGATTTCCCGCCTGCGCGACAAGAACACAGGAACTGCTGAGTTCCGCTCCCTTGTGGAAGAGATTGCCATGCTGATGGGTTATGAAGCATTAAAAGACCTTCCGCTGAAAGATGTAGAAGTGGAGACGCCAATTGAAACTTGCATGACACCGGTAATCGACGGAAAGAATATGGCAATCGTACCCATTCTTCGAGCAGGGCTCGGCATGGTGAATGGTATTCAAGCGCTCGTTCCGACAGCTAAAGTCGGACATATCGGTCTGTACCGTGATGAAGAAACACATGAACCGCATGAATACTACTGCAAACTGCCGAAACCGATTTCCGAGCGTTTGATTGTCGTTACAGACCCAATGCTTGCAACAGGCGGTTCTGCCGTTGCCGCAGTGGACTTTATCAAACAGTACGGCGGAAGCAAGATTAAATTCATGTCCATCATCGCTGCACCGGAGGGCATCCATCGTTTGCAGAAGGCACATCCGGACGTACAGATTTATGTGGGACATATCGACCGCGAGCTGAACGAGAATGCTTATATCTGTCCCGGACTGGGAGATGCCGGCGATCGGATCTTCGGAACGAAATAAGTCAATAAAAAGATGTTAAAAAGGTGTTGCCATTTCCCGACAGCACCTTTCAATTTCCCCACACACAAAATAAGACAGTCCCATGGACTGTCTTAAGTGGAGAATACGAGATTCGAACTCGTGACCTCCTGCTTGCAAGGCAGGCGCTCTCCCAACTGAGCTAATCCCCCATATGGAGCTGCTGTTTTCTACAGCTCCTATAAAATATCACATCCGGCATAAGATGTCAATATTTACTGGCAAATTTTTTAAAATCTCATCAGTTTTGACAGCAATAGATTCGTCTCATATAGGAACGTCAATATCTTACTCTCCTCTATCATCTCAAATACCGCCTTCCCGGCCGCTGTCGTATAAATCAGCGTGACAACCAGAAATCCAAGCCACACAATCAGAAGCGCCATGAAAGCACCTGCAATCCCGCCGCCGACATGGTTTAAAAATCCCACGCCGGGCAGTTCCCCAAGAATGTCCACGGCCACCATCAATGCTTTTACAAGAATGATTGCAAGGATAAATGTCACGAGGAATGAGAGGATATTGATTACCATCCGGGCAATGTAGGATGCCGCATACTCCGCAAACGTACTGACCCCCAGCTCTTCGTAAATCGTTGTATTATTATTTTCCAGAAGCGCATCTTTCAGAAATCCCGGAAGGGCTGAATTCTCAATCTCCTTTATCTGCTTGTCCTTCGGAATCTCTCCAACTATATCCATAACGTCCTTCACTGTAATTCCATGGCTCTCCAAATCCAGATCGGCCAGATTGTTCATCTGATCCGTATCCAGTCCGGCAAACGGCGTCCCGCTTAAGTCCTTATCTGCCAGAATATCGGCAGACAGCTCCGGCATGAATGCTTCCACACATTTCTGCTCTATCACTTCATCCACCGGGGTAAAGTTTGTCAAAGCCTTTGCCACATAAGGCGACAGGTAAATCACAAGTACCACCGTCAAAACAGAAGATAATAAAGACAACCCTATCTTAAAAAATCCCCGTATATACCCAATCACTATACTTAATAAAAACACAACGCCTACAATAATCAATAACCAGTTGTCCATATTCTTCTCCTATTTTGCCAAATATATGGCACGTAATTCATTTGTACTCATCACAAGGTATTTATTAAACCCCGCCGCCGGAACCATCAATAGCGCATCTATTTTTAAGTCTCCCTTAAACCGCGGCACGCCTGCTTTTGTAATGATGCAGCAAGCAGAACCCTCATACATGATGATCTCATCTCCAACCATCTGTACATTACTGTATTCTCCGGTGAATGCGCGGTTCATGACTTGTTTGCCCGCTTTGTTATACAGCCGGACCTCATAACCAGACTTTTCCTGATTCAATAACACAAAGCCGATATATTTCTCTGTATGGAATGAACTTCTGATTTCTTGTCCGACCTGTATCTCCCGCTTCTTCACCGGAACCTGCCCACCTTCATACACGGCAAACGAATGATCGCCCACCGCCACCGATACAGACTCATCCATAAAATAAATCTCCGGAATGACCGAATCTTCATATTCTTCTGTCCCTACTTGTTTATCTGTCTGCTCTGCCCCGGCTTCACCGAAATTATAACACACAACTTTTGATTTCAGCACACTTCCGACCGAAGACAGATAAGATACCATCAGCACATTCCCGTCAGGAGACATCTCCAAAGCCGTCGGATAACCGTCTGCCGCCGAGACCTGATTCTCCACCAGAATATTCCCTACTGCATCATAAGTAACAATCTGAGGCATAGATTCATTTTTCAGAACCGCACTGACAATTCCCTGATCCGAAACCGTAAATTTCTCAATTGGATGTGTTGTCTCTATCTCACCTTTCAGCCCCTCTACATCAAACACCTGAATGGCGTTCCCACCGATATCTCCTACCGCAAATACATTTTCCCGCACGTCAGCAGACGGATTCTTGAACTGGGAAGGCTGTATCCACTGCTCTTTATTTCTACGGTTCAGATATGTAACGCCGTCTCTCGTATATCTAATGATTCCGTCTCCAAAAGCAGCATAGTCACTTGTATCTGACGTATTCCGCCTGTAAGACGCCGACCGGTAAACCGTATCATAGGAATGGTTCATTATCAGCATCCACGTCCCCGAAACTGTCATGACTCCAAGAAGAACATGCCCCGCCAACTTCTTCATCTGCTTCCTGCGATAATGCTTTGCCCTCCTGTTTATCTCATCCAGATTCAAAGGTCTGACCAGCTTTAAATATGGTTTTTTCTTTTGAGCCATCTTTTACCCCTTATATGTGTTTATGAATATGTCTCGCATAAGTATATCACTATTCTACGGTAATAGCAATTTTTGTCCGATATAAATCAAATTTCCATCGGACAGTCCATTCATTTTGCTGATTGCCTCTGTATGAGAAATATCTCCGTACATCTTCTTACTGATGATTGCCAACGTGTCCCCCTCTTCTACGATGTAAATCCCATCACTGCCATTATACCCCCGGCCTCCTGTATCCGCCCACATCTGCCCGGCTCCGTCCTCTTGTCCTATTTCATCACCGGCAGCCAGGCTATTCCCCCCGCCATCGTCTGCCCCTTCATTTTCCACGGCCGGCTCCTCCTGCTGCCCGGTATCGTCCGTCAAAGCGGCGCCTCCCGTATCAACTGCATTTTGAGCGCCTCCTGTATCATCTCCCGTCTGGGAACTGTCACCGGGAGCCTGTCCATTCTCAACAATTGCCGTTACTCCTCCGCTTGTCTCCTGCACTTCCTCCTGTTTTACCTCGGCCGCAGAGCCTGTCCCCTCTATCATAGACTGCACCGCTTTCATCTTATCAAAATTATTTATTGTCGCCACGCCCATGATCACCACAAGCAGGACCAGACAGGCACTCATGGCATACATCAAGCGGTTTGCCCTCCTCTGGCTCTGTTGTTCTCCGCGGGAGCGCACATGGCTTCGAAAGTCCTTCGCAGCTCGGTCCTCCACAGTTTCCGAGGGACACACCCCGTTTTTCTTTCTTGCAGAAATCATATAGTTCTGCATGCAAGGGTTCTTTTCATAATATGTAAAATGTCCCCCGACCTCAATCAGATCATTGAGTTTATGCACAAAATACTTTTCCTCCTTCTCTGCCGGATCTTTCATGATAAAGATTGTATTATTCTTCGGGAATGATTTCTTATGCAGCTTCAGCGTACTGTTTTCCGCTGTCAGCGGAACCCCCGTACGAGTCACAAACCACCCCAGCATTTCCCCATCCTCAAAATACTGTTTGCAGTCCTCGTATGCCGCTTTCCATGTCTCTTCATCCAACACATATTCATTTCCGGACATTTTCAGGCCGTGCATTTTAATCGCACCATATATGTATACATACTCTTCCCCATCTGATTTTACCAAATCCCCCACGAGAAAAGCCCCGATTGGATCCTCCCCCGCTTTCTCACACAACTGATTGAAAAAAGTATCCACATAATCTTCCACATATATTTTCGGAGTATCGCTCACATTTCCTATCTGACGTACGTTTTTCGGTATCTGTCTTTCCATCATACTCACCTCTGCTCAAATTTTTAGGATATGCCGGAAAAGCCTTTCCATTTCCTGGCATCTCATTTTCACAAAGAGCATAGCACAACAAAAATGATGGATTTTAGTATATTCTGTCAGGTAAATTCGACAGATTTCTTAGACAGGAAAAGTCCCGGGGAACAACTATAAACATCATTCTCCGGGATTCTCTCTCCGTCACGCTTTCTTACGGACTCTGCAGCAAATGCAAAGTCCCGCGCTGAACTATCACTATACTAACTGATTTCTGCTCCCGCCGGCATATTCTTCTCCGATGTCATCAGCGCCAGATTGCCGTCTGCATCCTCCGCACACAGAAGCATGCCTTCAGAAAGCACGCCAGCCAGCTTCGCAGGTTTCAGATTCACCAGAACCATTACCTTTTTGCCAACCATTTCTTCCGGTGTATAATGTGCCTTAATACCTGACACGATCTGTTTCACCTGAGAACCAATCTTAACCTGAGAACAAAGCAGTTTTTTGGATTTCTTAACTTCTTCACAGGCAATGACCTCACCTATCTGGAACTGCATTGCGCCGAACTGTTCAAAGGTAATCTCCGGCTTTGCCTCAATGTCGATAACGCCCTCAGCTTCAACGCTTTCCTTTGCCTCTGCAGCTGCCGGATGAAGCTCTTCTACCTTTCTTAGGACTTCTTCCATATCCAGCCTCTGGAAGAGGATTTCCGGCTTATCCGTCACATGGCCGCCGCCGAGCTGCTCAAGGATCTTCCTGCTTGTAGACGGCATAAAGGATTCCAGAAGCGCCGCTCCCGCCGAAATCCCCTGAATCAAATTCCACAGCACGGTCTCCAGACGGTCCCTCTTCGCTTCGTCTTTTGCCAGCACCCACGGCATAGTCTCGTCAATATATTTGTTGCATCTTTTAAAGAGATTGAAAATCTCTGTCATTGCATCTGCCACGCGCAGGTCGTCCATCTTCGCTTCTACAAGTGCGGGAATCTTCTCCATCACTGCCTTTAAGTCTGCATCGAACTCATCTGTAACGCCTTTGTCTGCCACCGTTCCGCCAAAATACTTATTTGTCATGGAAACCGTGCGGTTGACAAGGTTGCCGAGCGTATTTGCAAGGTCAGAGTTTATACGCTCAACCATAAGCTCCCATGAGATAACTCCGTCATTCTCAAACGGCATCTCGTGAAGCACGAAGTAACGTACTGCATCCACTCCGAAGAAATCTACCAGTTCATCCGCATAGAGTACATTTCCCTTGGACTTGCTCATCTTTCCGTCTCCCTGCAGAAGCCACGGATGACCGAAAATCTGCTTTGGCAGCGGAAGATCCAGTGCCATCAGGAAAATCGGCCAATAAATAGTATGGAAACGGATGATGTCCTTTCCAATCAGATGCAGATCTGCCGGCCAGTCTTTCTTAAACTGCTCCGTGCTTTCTCCGTCACAGTCATATCCGATTCCGGTAATATAGTTAGTCAGTGCGTCTAACCACACGTAAGTTACATGCTTCGGATCGAAGTCCACCGGGATCCCCCACTGAAAGGAAGTCCTGGATACACAGAGATCCTGCAATCCCGGAAGCAGGAAGTTGTTCATCATCTCATTTTTGCGGGACACCGGCTGGATGAACTCAGGATGCGTATTGATATGCTCAATCAGACGATCCGCATACTTGCTCATCTTAAAGAAGTAGGCTTCTTCTTTTGCCGGCTGTACCTCGCGTCCACAATCCGGACATTTGCCGTCCACCAATTGTGATTCTGTGAAAAAAGACTCACACGGAGTGCAGTACATCCCTTCATAATAACCTTTGTAAATATCTCCCTGATCATATAGCTTCTTAAAAATCTTCTGTACCTGATTCTCATGGTACTCATCTGTCGTACGGATGAATTTGTCATAGGACGTGTCCATCAAATCCCAGATTCTCCGAATCTCACCTGCCACGCCGTCTACAAATTCCTTTGGTGAGATTCCTGCTTCCTCTGCCTTTAGCTCAATCTTCTGTCCGTGCTCGTCGGTTCCCGTCTGGAAGAACACGTCATATCCCTGACTTCTCTTATATCTCGCAATTGCATCTGCCAGCACGATTTCATAAGTATTGCCGATATGCGGTTTGCCCGACGTATAGGCAATTGCGGTTGTCATGTAAAATTTCTGCTTCTCTGTCATTTTTATCTTCTCCTTATATTGCTGTTAAGATATGAATTCCATCGGGGCAGGCATCGTCCGCATCACAATAAAGGAATGCTTACCCATGTTAATCACGACTTCTCCATTTTCTACAATATACTCATCATGTTCGACTGTATAACCATCTTCATAAGAATAAATCAGTCTCTGCATCCTTCCGGCCGGCGGCACTTCTGCTTTCCAGACAGGAATCGTGACCTCCTTTAATTCCTTACTGTTATTCAATGCCACGATAATCTGCTCATCCTTGTTAAATCTTCCATAGGTCAGTATATTGCCTGACCACCTAAGCATCAGAAGCGATCCTGTGCGGACTACCGGATTTTCTTTGTGTATCCGAATCATTTCCTTATGAAATGCAATCAGTTCCTTATCTTCCCTTCCCCACGGATAGGTCCTGCGGTTGTCAGGGTCTGTAAAGCCGCAGAGTCCGGCTTCGTCTCCATAATAAATGGTCGGGGAACCGACCCACGTCATCTGCACGCCTACCGCCTCACGGAAAACCGCACGGTTAATCCCCTCACTTGCCGCCTTCGTCCCCAGACTGTCCACACGTCCTACAATATGATTCGTACGGGTCAGAAACCTCGAATGATCATGGTTGGACAGCTCATTCATTGCAGTCTGGATAGAAGGCGTCATCATACATGCCATGTGGTGGTTCATGGTTCGGACGAAGTTATCCGCATTTCCCCACAAATCTTTCCGGCGCTCATCACTGTGCTTTTCCATTCCGGTCAGAAACCAGGTCAGCGGTTCCATGAATGCATCGTAATTCATAACACTGTCCCATTCGTCTCCCATCAGCCACTCTGACGGATCTCCATAATGCTCTGCCAGAATCAGCGCATCCGGCCGGACGCTCTTGACTGCCTTGCGGAATTGCTTCCAGAATAAATGGTTGAACTCATTCGAAAATCCAAGATCGGCTGCCACATCCAGTCTCCAGCCATCCACATTATACGGCGGAGAGACCCATTTCTTTGCAATGTCCAGAATATACTTCTCCAGCTTCGGTGAATCTTCATAGTCCAGCTTCGGCAAGGTATCATGCCCCCACCAGCCATCATAATTTCCGTTATAGGGCCAGGCGCCCTCCCAGGCATTTGGAAAATGAAAAAAGCTCCGATACGGACTGTCAGCGCTGATAAACGCACCCTTCTCATAGCCCTCTTGATTCTCATAAATGCGCTCTCTGTCCATCCATTTATTGAAAGAACCACAGTGATTGAATACTCCGTCAATAATCACACGCATTCCCCGGCGGTGCATTTCCTCTACCAGCTCCGCAAACAGAGCATTACTCGCCTCCAAGTTAGCCCTATCACCAACCCGCTTCTGGTACATCGTCGCATTCACATTATCCAGCGTCTCTTCCGATAATGCCTCTCCGCCATCCGCCACAATCCTGCCATAGTGAGGATCGATATAATCATAATCCTGAATATCATATTTGTGATTGGACGGTGACACAAACAGCGGGTTGAAATAAACCACCTCAACCCCCAGTTCCTGCAAATAATCCAGCTTATCTAAAACCCCCTTCAGATCGCCTCCGTAAAACCGGCGCACATCCATTGAAGACGGGGGACTGAACCAATCCTTCACCCGCTCGCACGGTGCACCAATGTAAATATACTCTCTGTCCTGTACGTCATTGCCCGTATCTCCGTTATAAAAACGATCCACAAAAATCTGATACATAACGGCGCCCTTTGCCCAATCCGGTGTAGAAAATCCAGGCATAATCTGGAAATAATACATTTCAATAACAGAATCTGACACACCGCACTGATTATAGTAACAGGATTCTTCTTTGCTGTTTACCAGAAAACAATAAGAGAAAAGTTCTGCCGTAAGCTGCCATGTAATCTCATAATAATCAAACATTCCTCTGGTATCGGCCTTCATCATCTGGAATTGTCCCTTTCCCGGAACGACTAGATACACCCGATCGGCATCGTTCTTTCCCGTCCGGAACCGGAGAACCACTGACTGATTCGGTTCCGGCTCTGCCGGTATCACATAAGAAGCCGTTCCATCACAGAATAATGCGTTTCTATTCATATAATCCTTTCCTATTCTATTTTATCTGTTTGTAACAGTTCAACTCTCAGCCGGACTGTTACATCTATTTCAGTTACAATGATACTTCAACATTATCTCCCGTATCTTCTCCAAAAAGAGCTTCAAATTCGCTGCGTGTAATCTTCTCCTTTTCTAAAAGAAGCTCTGCACAGGCTTCCAGTACCGGATGATACTCCTGAAGAAGTTTTCTCGCCTTTGCATAGCACTCATCAATGATCCGTTTCACTTCCTCATCAATGGTTCCGGCAATCTTTTCACCATATCCTCTTGAAGTGTGCCCGAAATCCCTTCCAATAAATACCTCATCACTGTCATTATCATAGTTAATCAGTCCCAAACGTTCCGACATCCCGAACTTTGTAATCATGGACCTTGCAATCGCCGTCGCCTGTTTAATATCCTGAGAAGCGCCTGTCGTAATATCGTCAAACACCTCTTCCTCCGCAACACGTCCGCCAAGAGATACTGTAATCTGCTGAAGCATATGCCCTTTTGTATTAAACATTTCGTCCTTCTCGGGCAGAGGCATCGTATAACCGCCCGCTCCGCCTGTAGGTACGATAGATACGCTGTACACCGGTCCTACATCCGGAAGCACATGGAACAGGATTGCATGCCCGGCTTCATGGTATGCCGTTATCTTACGTTCTTTGTCTGATACAATGCGGCTCTTCTTCTCTGGTCCGATTCCCACCTTTACGAATGCATGTCGGATATCAGACTGCTGCAGAAATACCCGGTTTTCCTTTGCTGCCAATATCGCGGCTTCATTTAACAGATTCTCTAAGTCAGCTCCGGTAAATCCGGCCGTCGTCTGAGCAATCTGTTTCAGGTCCACATCATCTCCAAGCGGCTTATTTTTGGCATGGACCTTCAGGATTTCTTCACGTCCGCCTACATCCGGGCGGCCCACGATAACATTTCTGTCAAAACGTCCCGGACGCAAGATTGCCGGATCTAGGATATCCTTCCGGTTCGTCGCCGCCATTACAATGATTCCTTCATTGACGCCAAATCCATCCATCTCTACAAGGAGCTGGTTCAAAGTCTGCTCTCTCTCATCGTGACCGCCGCCAAGACCACTTCCTCTCCGTCTTGCCACGGCATCAATCTCATCAATAAAAATAATACAGGGTGCATTTCTCTTCGCATCTTGGAACAGATCGCGGACACGGGAAGCGCCCACACCGACAAACATCTCTACAAAGTCCGAACCGGAAATACTGAAGAACGGGACTCCCGCCTCCCCTGCGACCGCCTTTGCAAGCAGCGTCTTACCTGTTCCCGGAGGTCCCTCCAAAAGCACGCCTTTCGGTATTCTGGCGCCCACATGGATGTATTTCTTAGGAGCCTTTAAGAAATCTACGATTTCCT
>ERZ808049.342-NODE-342-length-28668-cov-9.111923_pt1 | contig 28668 bp, 27 predicted proteins | sample MGYA00380198_ERZ808049 | MGnify/ENA primary metagenome ERZ808049 (study PRJEB31490, sample SAMN06133414) | mouse gut metagenome | isolation source: Z2_2 | host: mice | place: China: Chengdu | collected 2015-05 ...
CAGTTGGTAGGCTGTCATTACCATAAGTGGCAATTGTTAAACCAACCTTTTTGGTTATCTTTATTTTACCATTAACATAGTAATTGAATAAGTGTATTTTTATTCATGTTTCTAATACCTAATTGTTTCAAGTTTAATTCTTCTTTATCTAAGTTTTGTATAAATTGTGATAAATCTTCTTTGATTGCATTTGGAATATCAACTTTTGTTATTGGTGTTAATAAAATAGATAATCGAATAACATCGTTTCTATGCTTTTTGATATCACGACTATCAACATGTTCTCCACGTTCTTTTCTTGTTTTTAAATCTAGCCATGCTTTAGCTTTAAATGGAATGATATGTTCTACATTTAATATAGATACACCATCAATCATTGATATTCCATCTCTAAGGAAAACATAATAATTATCATCTAATAAAATAGCTGATAAGCTTGATATTTCATCATCTACATGAATAGGTGCAATATTTTGATCCTTCCTTGGTAAAAACCAATCTTGTTTCCTTGAAAATAACTCTATCATCTTAGGATAATTAGGTGATTTTGGATCAGAAAAACAATAGACCCCTGCTTCACTAGTGCTTTTATTGATATGTTCATAACCAGCATCTTGCACATATTTCCAAAAAATTTCACCAAATTCTTTTGATAAAGTCTCAACAATAAGGACCATATCAATATCTTTCGTAGCACGAAAATCTAATTCTTGTTCTGACATTAATAATTCACATGCAGTTCCACCAATGATGACATACTGATTTTCAAAACCTTTAAAATATTGTTTAAATGATTCTATTCCAATCATATTAACCTCTTTCTTCCATATTAAATATATTTTCCAATAATTGTTCTATTTCCATATCTAGTCGTTCATCTATGTTGTCTAGCAGTGAAATAATCAAAGAAATTTTATCGATATTCTTTTGATCATGACTAAATAATAGAGGATTGTAATTCCATATTTGTAGTTCTACTTGTTCTTCCTGTGAATAATATTCTTTTTGTATTGCTATGTAATTACTATTTACTTTATCTATGGCGTATGTCTTTCTTTTTGGTGGATTGATAAAGGTATATTGACTTAATGCTGATTCACCAGATAGGATCATATGATTATCAATATCTGAATTTAATATAAAACCTTGCTTTTTGATTGGTGATTGTAAATATGGTTTCATCTGATTAAATAAATCTAACTTATTTAAGTGAGTTGTTAAATAAATTTTTCTACCATCTTTATGTTCTTCAAATAGTTTTGTTGCACATAATTGACGATACGCTCTTGTAAGTGTCATATTTGAAACATTAATTGTGTCTAATGCTTCATTAATATAGAATTCATCTGAATTCTGATATAGTATCCAAGTAAATAAAAGCTGAGTGGCCAATGTTAACTTTTCAATCTTTGTGTTTTCTTCACCTTGTTCATCGGTTAAAAGAGTTGCCATAAATGGTAAATAAACCATTTTATTTTTTAAAATAAAAGGAATTTTGTTTTCAAGAAGATTTTGTTTTCTAAAATTAGATATAGAATTAAGATTTAAAAATACAGGAATATTTTCAATATTTTTAATAATTGCTATTTGCTTTTTTAACACTGATAAAATTGGCAACTCTTCATGTGGCGTTAATGATAAACAATCAATATTGTTGAAAGTTGCTTTTTGAATAGAAAAATTATTTAGAATATAGAGAGGTAACTGATCGCTTTTATTCCAATCTTTTACATCCAATTTTAGTCCAAGTGCATTTATTGCATTCATTCTATCACCACCATATTAACATTTCTTTATTCCATTTTAACATAGTGAATGTTATAACACAATAAAATAAAGTTAAAATACTTATAACCTCACCATATTTTTCACAATACGATCACTTATTTTAATACATATTATAAAGCCATGTATAATTTATTTGGTAAGCGCCAAATAATAAAGTGTATTTAAAAAGGTCGATTAAATTGATAAGATAATGATGATCAATCTAGTCGACTTTTATTTCAAATTCCTCTTTTATCTCTTCACTCCATGGTAAGAACCAGTCTAGTTTCTCTGGATTCTCAATTAAATCCTGTTGAGGTAAATAATCTAGGATAAATTCAATATATCCATATGGATCTAGTTTATTAGCTTTTGCTGTTTCAATTAGACTAAATACTGCTGCACTTGCTTCAGCTCCTTTGGTAGATGCTGAAAATAGCCAATTCTTTCTCCCGACTGTAAATGGTCTGATTGTACGTTCATCTAACGAATTGGTCATAGGTATATGACCGTCTTCTAAAAATGTGCGCAATCCTGCCTCGTAATTTAAGGCATACTGTATTGCCTTTCCTGTTTTTGAACCTGTTAATACTTTATTTTGACTGCTTGTGCACCACAAAAAGAAGTCATCAACTAATGGCTTAGATCTTTCCTGACGCATTTTCTCCTTTTCGTCAAATGATAGTGTTTCAATTTCCTTTTCTATCGCAAATAGTTTAGCTATTTTTTCAAGAGCTGTATTTGCCAGGGTACCTGATGCATTTTTCATATCTACTGGCAGTGCATCATAGAACTTCCTTCTGGCATGTGCCCAACAGTATGCGTTAGTTATACCTTTTATGTGGTTATATCCATAATAGCCATCCGTAATGATAGTACCATCAAATCCATTTAAGAACTGCTGTGGATTCGTGGCTTTTCTATCAGGCCTATACTCAAATATCTTAACAGGTCTTTTACTTTCTTTTATACTTGAATATACCCACATATATGATTTAGAAGTGGCTTTCCTGCCTGGTTCGTTCAATACTTGAACCGGTGTCTCATCACAATGTATATATGATTCCTGTATCATCAGTTCATGCATCCTGTTTACTAGAGGAATGAAATAATATGTAATCAGCAAACTCGAAATCACACATATAATTTTTAAACAAAGTTACTAGCTCTTTTCCTATCGCTTTTGGTGAATTTTCTTTTGCTCCTTTTGACTGTATATCCCATAACTTATCAGAAAATGCATCCATGCCTGTCAGATCATTAAAAAAATCCACAATAAAATAGTATATCTCTTCACTATCTTTTCTCAAATTCATTAAATATAATAAAGCCTTCGTTTCTGTTTCAGCTCCTGATTTTCTTGTCCTTTCCGACGATTTTACGATGTAAGACATTACTTCACCTTCTCTCCATTTTAATCTTTAATACATTTTTGCTTGTTTAAAAGAAAATATAAGTTTTTTCTTCATCTTATTTTTCTGTTTATAATTTGAAAGTGATGTATCATTTTTTCATTATATTGATATATATCACTTGTTTATATCTTCTTCTTTTTCATTTACTTTCTTCATCGATGTTTGGTCAATAATCTTTTTCAATTCAATAGCAATTTCTTGTGGGGTACTAACTGCTGTATTCATTGCTAATTTACTTGCTATTATAGGACTATATTCCATAACTTCTTTCTTTGTAAGATTATGCCAAATTGGTAACAAAGTCTTACCATTAATACTCTCTAATTGAAATAATCCATCTAATTCTGCTTTTGTCCAATATTTCCCATTTGCAATATAGTTAGGAGTTAAGACCGCTACTCCAAATGTTGATTTTTTTAAACCCTCATCAATTCTTTTACGCATTGAATCTCCCCATGAAATTTGATCTTTATCATACCAAACTTTAAGATCTAATTCCTTTAAACAAGTAACAAATTCATCAACAAAAGATTCTTTATCCTCCCATGCATGCGATACAAATACATCGTATTCTTCTAAATCTTGCATTTCTTTAAATTGTATATTTTTTTCTACCATAGTCGTCATTTGTGTTAATTCTCTAATCCTATCTTCATAGTTATTTTTTATATCATTTATTTCTTTTTCCTGTTTCTTTTTTTCAGTTTGCTCAGCTTTTTGTAATTTTAAATATTCAGCATTTCTTCTTTTTCTCTTAGCAGCTATTTTCTTGCTATAATCGGCGCTATTTATAGTATTTCTATTTATTTCTTTATTTAGAGAATCAATTTGACGTTGTTTACTTTTTAATGTTGTTGCAGATGTATTTTTTGTTATTGATTTTTGTATTGAGCCTATTTTTGCTTGTGAATTTGCTATTTTTTTATCTACTTCTGCCTTCTTTTTTTCTAGATTTGCTATTTCTTTATCTAAACTATTGACATTTCTTTGATACATTTCAATTGACATAAATATACACAACCTTTCTATTTTCATCAATTAATTTCTTGATGTAGTTCCTTTATCTCTTCAATAAAGCAATCTATTAAAAATAATATTTAGATTCATCATTATCAAGTTTAAATAACTTTTGAATTTTATTTTTCAATTCAAGCATGTTTTGTTTACAATGTTCATCACCATTCAACACTACAGTTATCTTTCGTATATCTACTGCATTAAATTAAATCAATATTACATTCAATACAATGTTTATAAATATAAACAAGCTTAACTTTATTAAATTGTATCAAATTTTCAATGGTTATGTAGCAAAATCAAATTTATCATACCAAACAACTCAATTAGCTACATAACCGATCAAACAAAAAAAGATTCGCAATTAAGCTTTTGACACACTAAAATAGTCGATTGCATTACAAACTCTTAATGATTAAAAAATAGAAGTATAATTATATTTGACCTTGTTTATTAATAAAATTAGTATTTTCTAAATTTAATGTTTCCAAATATTCTTTTATTACATTCTTTATCATAAACTCAAATCCTTCCTTATCAAAGTTGCTATCTTTTGGAATAGTAACACTAATATCTTCAATATCAATTTTATCTCTATTTTCTACAATTTTATCAATTAGTGTCTGCATATCTGGTGTGTCAGCTGATAGTACTATACTAACATTTTCATTTAAATTTAAAACTATTTGATTATTCTCCATATTTCATCAATCTCCTTTTCACTGCTTCCTTGCCACCGTCTAATATATCAGATGCAATTTCCAGATTATCTTTATATTCCAACGCACCATTACTATATTTAAATTTATCTTTCTTATCATGATTAGCAATAATAACATTTTCTGCATCTGCATTAATCACAATATTTGCATCATGTGTTACAACTATAACTTGCCTTTTTAGTTTAAGATTACTAAACCAAATCCTTAATTTACTATATATTGTTTGATTATCAACATTGTCTTCAGGTTGATCAATTAAGATTGGTTTATCTGTATCTTTATAAACTAGATATTCCATTAAAATATTTGTTTGAGTTCCTGGTGAAAGATTAAGAATATCTTCATATTCATCTTTGATTAAATATAATATCTGAGGATGATAATCATACTTCAAATCAAAAGATAACAATTCTTCATCTAATTTTTCCAAAGTTTTACCATCTTTTAAAATTGGATGTTTGTTGAAGCAATAATAATTAATTGCAATATCTAAATCTATATCTTTATCAGTACTACTCTTTTTTAAATCTTTTAAATAAAAATAATCTTTAAAAATCCTAATCAAATATTCATAAGGTGTTTCAATTTGTAAAATTTTTTTTATTTTAAATGCATTTTTTTCTTCTCCGTCTACCTCTAAATAATTTTCATAAAAATTATTAAAGTTTCTTTGTATTAAAACATATGAATTAATTAAATTAACTCGTTTACTATAATGAAATCCCTTGTTTTCAAAAGTTTTTTTGATTAAATCTTCAACTTTTGCTTTTTCTTTATTAGCATTACTAAGTCCCTTTTTATAATCAAAATATTGATCTATCATTATATTTTTTACTATATCAGTGTTAATTAGATTTAGATTATATTCATGTGTTTTATTTATTAGAACATTATAAAAAGTAATAATGGCATCATTTAAATCAGAATCTTGTTGTAATTCTTTAGGAATTAGCTTTTTTATATTTTCATTAAATTTATTATACTTATCATAAGAAATAATTTTTTTCTTACTTTTATCTTGTTTGTTATAAGAGTTTTTAAAAGAAGTGTCCGAAATTAATGAATATTTATTTATAAAATCAGAAATATTTTCTAATTCCTCCAACGTAGGAAAAATATGAATATTTGATAAAAAATTTCTTTTATTTTCCTCTTTAATCTCTTCAACCTGAATATTTTGTATTTGATTTAACTCATCCTTAAATTGCTCTTCAATTTTATGATAATAATCATTACTATCAAATAAATCTGCAACATAAGATTGCTTAAAATAGTCAAAAGAAAAATTATTTTTTTCTATTACATTGTTTGAAAAATTATGAACTGATATAGGAAACATGTCAATATATTCTTTTCTGTCATTCTTTAGTTCGATATCTTTCATGCTGTTTGCTATAGCATCTAAAAGAAGAGATTTACCACTACCTCTTCCACCAATAATACAATTAAGCTTATTAGAAAAGAAAATATTTTCTCCATTAAATGTTACTTTTCCAATTAAATTGCCAAAATTACTAGTATTAATATTAACTTTGTCAAAAAATATTCTCTTATTTTCTGTAGCAATCAATTCTAATCCTTTAAAATTTGGCAAAGAGGTAAAATATTGACTAGGATTATTAATGTAATTTATCAACTTTTCAAAATTATTAGAGTCAGAGAATGAAATAACAGATACTTTATTATCTAATTCAAAATCATGTAAAAACTCTATTGCTTTAGCAATTTCGCTATATCCTTGTGCTTCCCAAAAGCAAAAAAACTGATCAGTATATTTATGTGCTTCATCATTAACAAGGTCTTCTGTTGTCCATTTATACTCAATTCCCCTTTTTCCTTGTTTGAAAGCATGAGGAGATAAAACAAATTTTATTTTTTGCTTTATTAAAAATTCCAAAAGATTAGAAATAGTTATTGCTTTTTTATCAACATAATTATTATAGTCATTCATAAATGAACGATGTTGATCAAAATTGCTTTTATTTATATTAAAGTAAATGATTAAATGTTTTATTTGTGAATCAACTTCAGAATTAAAATACACATCTTGTTCTACACCTACTAGAAATTCTGTTTTACCTTTTTGATGCAAATATTCTTCATATACTTCTATACTAATCTGATTATGATCAGTAAAAGAAAATAATTCAAATTCATCATTACTATCAAAAATTTCTATTATTTTAGTAATGAAAATTTCCCTATCTAGTGTTTTAAACTCACTTGTACCTTTTGGGCAATCACATGTATGTATATGCAAATCCCAAATAGCACTTTTCTTTTGTATGCTTTCCATAACATCACCTCATTATTCCTACAAAATATTAGCCAATTTTACTCCTACATATTTAAATCACTTTTCCCTATATTACATTTTACACATTATGTAAGTCCATTTTTCATTAATTAAATCTTAATTATACACAATTAATCCATCCATATCCTTGAATCCCCATGTCAATAAAATGATTTAATAATAAGTCAGTTTTAGCTTTAAACGATTCCTTGTCATAACACATTGGTAAGTCATTATTTAAAGTAATTTCAATTTTATGTCTTACTCTGGCTTTTGGTTGTTCATCTTTATACCAATCTACAACTAATAATTTTGAACGTTCATTAGTGATAGTTGTATATAAATGCTTTGCAGCTAATTTCACTTGTTGTTCTTCTTTTATAGTTAATTTCTTTCCTCGTATCAGTAAATCATATAGTTCAAGTTCTTCTTCTGTTAAGCCTTCGAACATAGGTCTTTCTAATTCTTTCTTTAATTCTTCCATCAATTGAATCAGTTGTTCATAATAATCTTCATTTTCAGTACCACCTGCATTATATCGATCAATAATATTTTTATAACGTTCTGAGAATTTTATGCGTGTACAGTTTTTATTGATCATCTGCTTCAACAGTCTTTCAATGAAGTCTTTCATATCATCGATTTCAATTGCTTTATAAGGTGTACGTTTGATTTCTTCCCTTAATTGTTCAAAGTCCATCTTTGATAAATCAATGACTTTAGTTCCTTTAATAGCATAGTTATATGATGCACTATCCTCTTTAACCATAAATCGATTAGCCATAACACTTCCATCAAGAACTTGCTGCATTCTTCTACGAGCACGTTCAATCTTTTCATCATCAATAGTATTATGTAACAATCCATGAAGATAAGACAAAGGCGAAAAGTTTTTATTCGTCCAGTGAACTTCAAAAATTTCAGGCTTAGAAGATTCGTATAAATTAATCATCGTATTTGTAATGACTTTAAAACGTTCTTTGTTTTCATCATTTGCAACAATCATATTATATGCATCTCTTAATTTATCAAGTTTATCTAATGTATCTTCTTCGGCAACGATTTTTTCAAGATCGACACCAATGCTTTTCAAGAATGAATCACCCTCTGAAACGCAATCATTAAGCACTGATATTAATTGCTCCATATCTTTCGCAGGAAAATCATCTTCTTCATCATCAGTAGCATAATCTCGTAATGCTTCTTTCATATATTTGAAAACATTAACATAATCAACAATAATACCACATGGTTTATCTGGATAAACACGATTTGCTCGTGCAATTGCTTGCATCAACGTATGACTTTTCATAGGTTTATCCAAGTAAAGTGTTGACAAATTCTTAACATCAAATCCAGTTAGCCACATAGCACAAACAAACACTAAACTTAACTTATCGTTAGGATCTTTAAATCTGTCCTCTAAATCTTTTCCATCCACGATAGAGTTCATTTTATCAATGTGCTTTTGCAAATCTAACCCTTGATCTCTGAACTTTTTAATATCATCACCATTATTCGTTGAAATAACAACTGCCATTTCAACATCATTCATATAGTTAATGATTTTTGTTAATTCCTCATGCTTTTCTTTCGTAACAGCCAAGTTACGCTCTTTTGTCAATTCTTTAATTTCTTCTTGCCAGTAATGCTGTACTTTGTCATACATTTTTACAGTTGTGAATTTATCAACTGATACAACTAAACCTTTTCCTAAAAAACCACGTCTAGGAAAATGATGAGCAATGTCTTTTGCCACTTTATCTAAACGATCATCACGTTTAATAACTTCAAGAATACGAGAAGAAGAATTCTCTAGTAAACGTGCCTCTTCTTCATTTAAATCTTCATCTTCAATGATGTCTACAATATCATCATCTAAGAAGTTATTTTGTAATCCAACTTCTGGTACTCTACGGCTATAAAACAATGGAACTGTTGAACCATCTTCTACCGATTGTGCAAAATTATATTCAGATACATAATCACCAAACCATTGATTTGTCAATCTTCGTTTACCAAGTAATGGCGTTCCAGTAAATGCTATAAAGTTAGCATTTGGTAAAGCTGTTCTCATGTTTTCTGCTAAATCTTTATATTGTGTTCTATGAGCTTCATCTACTAAGACAAAAATATCATCACGATCTGTTAAAATAGGATATTTCTTTGTTTTGTCATAACTGAATTTATGTATCAAAGTGAAAATAAATGGTTTATTTGTTTGTAGATATTCTCGTAACTGTGCACTATTTTTAGGTCTACACTCTTCTTTTGCTCCAATCACTTCTGTTCTAGCAAAATTTTTAAAGATTTGTGTATCTAAATCTTCACGATCTGTAATAACTAAGAATGTAAAATTACCAGAAACTTTACGTTTTACTTTTCTAGCAAACATAATCATAGAATAAGATTTTCCACTACCTTGTGTATGCCAGAACACACCTAATTTACCGTTTAATTCTTTTCGATTGTATACGGATTTCATTAAATTATTTACACCCATATATTGATGGTTTTTAGCTATAATTTTTGTCTTTTGATTTTCAAAAAGAATAAAGTTTTCTATATAATCAATCAATCTTTTTTTAACAAATAATCCATCAATAAGCATTTGGATAGATAATCCATTTTCTATGATTGCTTTACGATCAACCTTTTCTTTTTCATCATTTACCCTTAACCATTCAAAGAAATGTTCATAATATGCATTAAATGCACCAACTCTTGTTTCAATACCATTTGATAGTACACAGATTTGGTTAAAGGCAAATAAATTTGGTATGTCACGTTTATAATCTTGCAAGTTTTTATCATATGCTTCTTGAATTTTAACGATACTATTTTTTAGTTCAATAAAAACCAATGGCATCCCATTAACAAATAAGATCACATCAGGTCTTCTATAATTGTATCTACCTTGAATCCACATTTGCGACACTGCTGTAAACGTATTATTCTCAACGTTTTCAAAATCGATGAATTTTACAAACTCAAAATCTTTTTTGCCATTTTTAATGACATCAATCTTTTTGTTATTACGAAGCATTTGATACAAGTTATAGTTAGTAGCAACAATATCAGTCCCACTATAATCTTTTTTATATTCTTGAACCAATTCTTCTAACTTAGATTCTGAAATAGCAGGATTTATTCTCTTCAATGATTCAAGCATGACAAAAGGAAGAACACATTCTCTTTTAGAAAAACGCCCAGTTCCATCATTTAAATCATCACGTTTTGATGGATCACTATCACAAATAATAATATCATAATTAAAAGGATCCTTTTTTAATCTATCAAGTACAGATTGTTCAATATCATCTTCTGAAATAAAATTTGACATAGTAATCCTCCTCCCATTATTTCACTTCTAGTTTTCCAGACATAAGCCTAGGTAATAATAAGTCACGTTGCTTTACAAGATTTTCATTTTTTTTGCTGAGTATTGCTAACATTTCCAATATTGGATTTAAAATTTTATTAAATTCAGTTATTGTCTTTTTATCAGGTATAATAATTTTTAATCTACCTAAATCTCTAAAAGAGCCTACATACGGCATTGTTGAACCTATAGAAATTGATGATGCAAAATCAATTGTACTTTTTTGAAATAATGTAAGTAACACATAATTTCTATAATTAGAATCAATCGAATTAATAACAAAACATGTCTTGCGAGTAATACCATCAAAAGGAGCTAAACATACTTTATGAAAATATGGTCGCATTGCCCCAAAAAGAATGTCACCTGTTTTAAATGATTGTAAAGAACTTATCGCATTACTAATTGATTCATATCTTTTTAGCGTTATTGATTTACTATCGATACAATCAATAGGCACATAATAATCAAATGCTTCTCTTGCTTCTGTTTTTATCGACTCCCCAGTAATTTTCGCTATATCACTCAGCTTACCAATTTTCCATTCTTTTCGAATATCACATTTATCTTGTTCTGATTTTTTAGGTAATCTAGTTCTAGCAAACCATTCTTTATACAATTCTTCAGCCATTTGTTCTAATATTTTGATGCGTTTATTGTTGTTTTCAATTAATATATCGTATTTACTTAAAAAATCAGCTATTTTAAGTTGCTGTTCATATATTGGAATTTCAAATTTAACTTTTCTGATTTTTTCTAAACTAAGATTGTCTTGTGTTGTCCCCTTTGAAATTTGTTGCATATATACTTTAACCATATCCATCAGATACTTTATATATATAGTATCTGCTATTCCTTCTTTAGGAATGATTCCTACAACACTATCTGGAAAACATGCATCAAAATCCAAAATACCAGTTTCTGCGATATTTGCAGCTATAGTTAAGCATAATGTTCCTTTTTCCCATAGTTTACTCTGTGCTAGACCAACTTCATTATACGTATTCTCATAATCATTAATGTGAAGAATTGATTTTTTTATTTCTGAAGTTTGTATAAAGGGATAATTGCCTCCATATAGAATAGAATCACCCCTTGGTCGATGTTTAGATTTTCCTCTATTTATTATTGCAATATCATCAATAGTACATATATTCATAACATTTTTCATTTTATTCACCAAATAATCCTTTAATACTTTGAGATATTTGTTTTTCTAAGTGTTTGGCTTCTTGATTAAGCTTTTTCAATTCATCATTTAAAGATAACATAGTATCTTTAAATTCTTCTTTTGACATACCATCATCTTCAATAACAACACCAACATATCTCCCAGCATTTAATGAATAATCTTGGTCTTTAATTCCATCTTCACCATCAACTTTGGCAACTTTGCATAAGCCAATAACATCTTGATAAACACCATCCGGAAATCTTTCGGTTAACCAATCAATTTGTTCTTGCCAATATTCTTTATTGTCTTGTGTTTCCATGCTTGATTTATATTCGTTTAATAAATCTTGATATGCTTGAGTATTTCCTTCATACAAGCGTGTAATGATTCCTAAATTCTTAATTTGTTCATCACTAAATTTACGATGTGCTCTATCTATTTGTGTAAACACATTTCTTGCATCTATAAATAAGATTTCATCTTTCTTATCCGTATTAGGTTTATTTTTATCAAAAAACCAAAGCGTTGCAGGTAATGTCACTGTATTAAACATATTTGAAGGTAATGTTACCATTTGTGAAATAATACCTTCTTCAATCATCTTTGTTCTTATTTCTAGTTCGCTCTTTCCTGCATCAGAAGCACTATTTGCCATAACTAATGCAGCCTTTCCATTTTTATTTAGGGCAGATGCAAAGTAAGAAATCCACAAATAGTTTGCATTTGGGACAGTTTCTTTTTTGTCAGAATCTTTCTTATTAGATTTCTTTGTTTTATTTCTAGGAATCCCATATGTATTAAATCTTGGATCATCTTTTACTCTTTCATAATTAACCTCATCAACATTAAATGGCGGATTAGCCATAACATAATCAAATCTTCCTACTGCATTATATGGATCAGCATAAAATGAGTTAGCTTCTGTTATTTCTCCTCGAACATTATTTAGAAGTAAATTCATTTTCGCAATTTTATTTGTGTCAGGATCTTTTTCAACACCATAACATCTAAAATTCATTATTTCTTCATCGCTTGCATTATGATTATGCATATATCTTGCCGCTTGAACGAACATACCTCCAGAACCACAAGCAGGATCTAAAAATTGTTTGTTGCCTGGTGTTGGTTGTAATACTTCTATCATATATTGAACAACTGTTGCAGGAGTATAGTATTCACCACCATCTTTTCCAGATGTAAATTTACCTAAAAAGTATTCATAAATTTTTCCAAATAAATCAATGCTAATATCTTCTGGAATATCTTTAAAAACACGAATAACATTAGATAATAGTTCTGGTTCTTCATCTGGTACTAAGTGCCCATAAACATCTTTCGGAAGAACTCCAGCCATCGATTCATTTTCAGTTTCAATAGCAATCATAGCCTTTTTTACTAAGGTTGCTTTATTTGCGTCATCTGGTGCTTCATTTATAAAATCAAAATACGCACACTCTGGTAAATAAAAACCACATTTTTCAATAGAAACCTCTTTTAACGTTTTTTCCATACGTGTGCCTTTATATTTATTATATTCTTGATCAATATCAGCTTTAAACTGTTTATATCTAATATCAGCATAGCGTAAGAAAATCAATCCAAGAATTGGTTCCCCATAACTTATAGATGACATATGTGCACCTGCCCGTAATAAATCAGCAGAATGCCATAAATCTTCTTCTAATTTTTTTAATTCTAAATCTGTCATTTATTTTACCTCAACTTCTATACTACTTTTATCTATCACCTTCAGAAGATTCATTATCATAGATGTACTCAACAACATCTCCAAAATCACACTCCTTGAAACGGCATATTCTTCCCAAGACAATTAGCAAAATTTCTTGATTTTTTCTCATCCGCATCTTTATATTTGGTGTTATATCAGTTGCTTTTCTAAAATCTGAAATCATTATTTCCTTATCAATTAATAATTTCTATAATTTATAATATAAAACAGCCATATTTACACTCCGTATCTCTATTTATTATACTTTTTTTCTACTTAATCAGCAATAAAAACTCGCAACTACTCGCGAATAATGTATTGATTTAATAATAAATATAAAAAGTATTTCTACAAATTTATTATATATGCTTATTGAATATATTGTAAAATCAATTTAAATCACTATATAATTCTTTATCTATCATTTTTATCTCATTTATCAAAACGCATTTATCTTTTCCTACAAAAAAAGTGGGTGTCTTACCCACCAATAGATGGACCCAGGTCTTACGACCAGCCCAACAAATAGATTTTTTCTACAAATAAAATATATCACACCTATCAAAAAATACAAATCAAATCAATTTTATATCTAAATTAATAACTTCAAATTTTTTTATAATATAAGCTTATCTCTTTATTACAATCCCAAGTTCTTTATGAAAATATTTAAGAGTAGAATATTTATACTTTCTTTCAAATTGCTTGATATGTAATGGTACATGACCATTAACATGCTCAACATAATCATGTATATATTTTTCTAAATTCTTATGGATATGATCTTCTTGTTTTTCAAATTCTTTGTATTCATCAATATCAATAGTGGAGCTTTCACCAATATAATCATCTTTTGAAACAATAACAAGTTTAGAGAAATCTAATCCTGATTGATGCTTTTTACTTCTATTAGAAAATTTGAACTTATAGCCATTATTATGCTTCATTTCTGTTCTAAAAGGTACACATACATAACAATCTGCTAAATAATCAATCTCAAATAAGACAACATCATAACTTCTTTCCTCTTTTGTTAAAATTTCTTGATATTGATCATGAGGATAATCTTTATAAAATTGTTCACTTAACTTTTTTATTTCATAATCATACACTTTACTTATCCTTCTTTTCTCTAAAAAAATAAGAGGAACCTGTTATAGATTCCTCTATCTTGCATCCTTGAGCCATTTTTTATTTTACCGATGTGTCTTTGCTCTCACACATCATCATCGCTCGGTCATTTTTTATTTTACCGACGAGTCAGAACCGTCACTCGTCATCATAGGATGCTTTGAGGTTGAACACCTCATTATTAATATGCACCAAATGTGCATTTAATAACAATATAAATGAAAGTTTCCTTTCACTTATATTATACTCATTCAAATAAAAAAGTCTATAATTTTCAGTCTTAAAAATCACATATAGATAATTTCACGATTTATAATTTCTTCAACACAATTTTGAATATTATTCATTTCCTGAACCCATTTCATCTGATCTTTTTCTTTAAATTCTTCAGTAATATTTCTTTTTGTTTTATACTGTTCAATTAGTCTATCATATAATGCATTTGCTTCATCATCTATCATTTGTAAATGTTCATTTAATTCACCACTTGTTAATAAATTTGTATAAACGATTGGTCGATACTGTTTTAAATACTGTAATCTTTTTCTACCAAACCTTGTTAAATGAATTTCCTTTTGAGATGGTAATGTGAGTTTTGGATACAATAATCCATTAATTTCTTCATATTCTATTTTCATCTTGCTCTATCCTTCATTTCATTTTTTGTGAGATTTTGTTCAACTCTTTCCATTGATTTAAGACTTCTTTCTTTTAAATCATCACACATTCTGACTTCTTTACGATACCATTTGATTTCTTCGTTATACTCACTAATTAATGCTCTATATTGTTTTTCTTTTTCAGGTTCATCTTTAAAGCTTCTTATTTTATTATAACAGTATCTTCTCTTTCTGATAAAATTGTTTAATTTATCTTGATTATCATCTTTATATTTATCTAATTCTTCAATACTGTTGATATTGTTTTGACACATCATCGTGACCTGATGAGTGATTTCTTCTAAACGAACAACTGCTTCAGCAACTTCCTTTGGACATTTCCTCATACGTGAATAGTTTTTAGGGTATACCTATTTCATACTGCCAACGAATAAATCGTCTTGCTAGTGGAGTGAGATAACCTTTTCTATATTCTCTATAATAAGGTTCAACAACTGTATAATATCTTTGATATGCTTTATTTTCAACTGGATGTGTCAATGGCTTGTTATCTATTCTGTTTTCAATATCATCAATACTATATTCTCCTTCTAATTCACTTACAGAAATGAATTTTCTTGCGTCAGGGTGTCTAAAATGTATATCATTTCCATCCTGTTTAATTTCATATCCTTCAAATCTCATGATTTGAAGAAATGATGTTAAGGTATTGCTTTGATCAATAGCTAAATCAATATCATTTACTATTAATCGTTTAATTCTTTTAATGAAGTGATGATTTGATTTTCTATTTTGAGATGGTTGTTCAATCACTGAAAGTTTATACTTTCTGCATAAATCATCAGAAGCATTACGCATAGCTCTATAATCAGCTTTTGTATTACAAAATCTATGACCATCTTTAAATGATGTAGCATTAATGACGATATGATTATGAATATTATCAGTATTGATATGAGTTGTAATAATGACTTCAAAATTATCTGTCCATAGTTGTTTTGCAAGTTCAACACCTATTTGATGAGCTAAATCTGCTGATACTTCATTTCCAAAAAATGACTGATAGCCATGAAAACAGACAATTTCTTTTTCATCATTAAACATCTTTTTTGTATTGTTCATGGATTGACAAGGATCATTTTCATCACAGTTGATACAGGTCACATATCTTCTTTGAAGTGTCTTTTCTTCATTGGAAACATAATGAACTGTATCAATAAGTGATGAAGTCTTTTCGATATTATAGACATAATCAATAATATGATCCAGTCTATCGGTAACTTTCCATAATTTTGTTGTTCCCATTAGACACCTTTAACAATTTCATCAAGTTCTTTCATATTTGATGAAAGGTTTTCTAATATCATTTCTAACTGTTCCTTGTCAATTTGCTGATATTCAAGACTTAATGAAATGAGATTTTTAATATGTGAAGATAATTCATTAAACTGATTAATCAAATGGTAATAATCAATATTCGGCAGTTCTTTCACTTCTTTATTCAACACTAGATAAAGAAGAAACTTTTGAACACTCATAGAAGCTTTATCAGCTTTATTTTTCAATAATTCAAATTCATCGTCATTCAATCTAAAACTCACTTTATTTTCTCGTTTTCGCAAATTACATCACACTCCTTTGTTTATCATTCGTAAGAATGCGGTTGTTTTTGGACTCCCAAAAACGTTGCTTGCTAATCCATTATCTCGTCATATCTAATGACGATATGACGATTACTTTTAATCAAAAACAAATCGTCATACCGTCATCATTACAATTCTTCATTGCCATGATAAATCATTTTAATTGGTCTTGCCTTTGTTGTTTTCTGTCCCTTTTCATATGTTATAAAATTATCTTCAAGTATTGTCTTATTTACTTTGAGTAGACACTGCAACTTCTTTGCACTTATTGACAAATTAAGTTTTGAACATAAATCTAAATGAGTCCCATAAAATTCTTTCTTTGCTACAAGATAATGAATAACTCGAATAAGATTTTCATCAATATCTTCATCTACTTCCTCATCGTCTACAATGGAAAATAACATTCTTTCGTCTTGTATTAAAACCAATTTATCATCCGGAATATCTTTACCTGTAATGTGTAATTCTTTTATTTTAAGATTCAAGCTTTTTCTATAAATAACCATCATACTATCTACAGCAGCTGTAATTCCTCTAGAACCATAAATACTATCAAATGGATTATTGAAATCAATGGCTTTTTTAACATGAGTAACTAATAATATACATACATGATATTTCATACCCAATTCATGCATTTTAGAAACTTCTTCATACTCTAAATCATATTCAGTTTTTTGATTTTTTCTTATTTTGGCAAATGTATCAATAATAATCAAATTTAAATGAGGTCTTTTGTCTTTTTTCTCTTTAATAATTGATTCTAAATTAAAGAATGGATCATATGCATTTTCAAAACGTATATCAAGTTGACTATTTAGTTTATAATTAAATCTTTTTATTCTTTTTCTTATCTTTGCCTTTGGATCTTCCAAAGCAATATAAAGAACTGTTCCTTGCTGAACACTCTTATTTAAAAAACTTTGACCAGTCGAAACGGAAATTGCCAATTGTAGACAAAAGAATGTTTTTCCAATTTTTTGAGGAGCACCTATGACACTTACACCAATAGGTAATAAGTTTTCAACAATATCTTGTTCCTCATTAATATCTAGTTGAATTAAATCAAGTACATTTATTTCTTTTGATTGAGAAAAATCTTTGTCATTATTACATTTATTCATTATTAATTTCCTTGTTTTCTTTCATACTATTAATAAGCTCAATCATTATATAAATTGGTTCAAATAATTCTTCATTCAACTTTTCGATATTATCAATTTCTCGTAATGCCTTCAATATAAGTTCCAAATGTTTACCAAATTGAATAAACATATAAGGATTTCCATAAGCGTTAATTTGAGAGTGTAGAACACTCTCAAGATAGTATTCTTGTTTGGTTCTACACCCACATAATTGGATTCTTGTTTCTAAAATTTTTCTTTCTTCTGGAGAAATTCTAAAAGTAACATATTGATTTCTCCATCTATTTTTCTTATCAACATTTTTAACTGACATGATACATCAACTCCTTTTCATTATTTAAATCATTTGCCATTTCACTTTGTACTGATGGGAATAAATGTGCATACATATAAGTGATTTCAATACTTTCATGTCCTAATCTATCGGCTATAGCTACTACTGTATAACCTTTCTGAATAAGCAATGAGCAATGCGAATGTCTTAAATCATGTATTCTGATTCTTTTAACTCCTGATGCTTTACATCCCCTTTTCATTTCATAATACAAGTAATTTTTAGAAATAGAAAATATTCTATCTGTTGGTTTCAAATGATAAAGTGATTTAAAATATTCCTTCATTTCATCAGCAAGAAACTGTGGTATTTTTATATTACGAATACTTTTATCAGTTTTAGGATCGGTGATATAAATTTCTCCACCATGTCTATAAAGATTTTTATTAATTCTTAAAGTATTTGTTTTAAAATCAAAATCTTCCATAGTTAAAGCCAACATCTCACCTTCTCTTATACCTGTCCAATAAAGAATTTCAAAAGCATAAAACGAAATAGGTTTATTAGCCACACATTCTAAAAATCTTCTATACTCATCTGTAGTCCATATTTGCATTGCATTGGCTTTGCTTTTTCCCATATTTCCTGCTTTTTTTGCAGGATTTCTTTGTAAATCATAATATCTTTCAGCATGATTAAACATAGCATTAAGTTGATTATTAATGGTTCTTAAATAAGTTGGTGCATATTTTTTTCCGTTTTTATTTTGTAAATTCATAAGATGGTTTTGCCAACGAATAATATCTGTTGTTTTAATATCCATTAATGACTTACCTTTGAAATATGGTAGAATTTTCTTATTAAAAATTTCTTTTTTATTATTCCATGTACTTAGCTTTAATCTAGGTTTTATATCATTGAAATAAACTTCAACAAATTTTTCAAAAGGCATTGTTAAATCTAAATCCGTTTGCATTTTAAATTCTTTTTCCCATTTTCTAGCTGCTCTTTCACTAGTAAATCCTCGTTTGGTTTTTTGTTTCGTGTTGCCCAAAATATCTTTATAATAACAACGCACTTCATATTTATTTGTCTTTTTATTAAATAAAACTGTCATAAACTATCCCACCTCTCTTTTTGTAGATTGATAAATTCTTTCATTGTAATAATCCTTGCTTACCTTACCTGCAATTGTAATAAACCCTTTTTGATTGAGTTCATTATTTAATTTCTTGATGATTTTATAAGCATATGCTTTAGATACACCTAATTGCAAAGCAACTTCATCTGCTGTATAAAATATATCTTTCATGTTATCACCTCCATCAGTTCTTTATCGAACTGTTATACACATCTTAACAGTTCGCTTTCGTACTGTCAATACTTTTATGTAAAATCAGTTCATTTTTGAAATGATTTTATTTCTATTATGTGTTATAATATCTACATCATATATGAAAGGAAGAATTTTATGAGTGTAGGTAAAAGAATTAGAAAATACAGACAATTAAGAAAACTATCTCAAAAAGAATTAGGAATAATGACAAGAATGAGTGAACCTGCAATTAGAAATTATGAATTAGAAAATCGTAATCCATCTGTAGAACAATTACAAAAGATTGCTGATGCATTAGAAATTTCCTATTTTGCTCTAGCTAATCCTGATATTGATAGTTATTACGGAATTATGCATACTTTGTTTAAGCTAGAAGAAATTGCAGGAATAACTCCATATATAAATGAAAGAGAAGTGTATCTTAAAATAAAAAATGATACTACTAATAGCAGTATCATCAAATACATAAAAGCGTGGGATAAAGTTTATAAACAATTTTTAAATGGTGAAATTACAGAAGAAGATTATGAAGAATGGAAAATCACATTCCCTGAATATATTGCATATAACTGTAAAAAGAAATTATCAAGCAAAAGATAAATATAATAGGATAAGATCATGAATAATTGGCCGAAAAATATAACGATCTTAGCAACTAAAGTACTTAGATCAACCAATCCAATTTATACTCTTGAAAAATATATGGATATGGATATTGATGGTAAAATAACTTTTTTACTTTTTGATGGTAAACCAACAAATAACTTTAAAAGTATTGATTATAACTTTTCTCAAAATAATTATTCGATAATTAAATTATGGAATTATGAAAATATGTGTATTATTAATAGTAAAATGTTTATAAATAGAAAAAGCGATATTATATACACTCCTATTCAGCATTATCTAAATTTAGATTCGAATATAGTTTCACTTTTTCCACAATTATTAGAAAAAAATAAAATAGATGATGGATTTTTTTCATTACTTGAATATATTAAAAAGAATAAAATAAAATTAAGTTTATCTCCATATGTATTTGAAGATAGTTTGAATTCGAGCGGAATGAGAAACAAAAATAAAGCATATAAATGTTTGTTAGCCTTTTTCGCTTTTGATAGAATACAATTAGATGAATTGAATTCTCTACCACTAATTTCTAACAACGAAGATTTTCTATTAGCTGATAGAGTTTGGTTAGAAATGACTCACTCAAAAACATATAATAGAGAGAATCTAGAACAAATTTTAACTATATATTGTTTGATTTTAAAGACTTATATTATTGAATATACTGATAGAAAAAATAAAAGTAAAATGGATTCCAAAAAAAAATTAAAATATCTCATTAGCTTTATAAATAACGAACTAGGAATTTATTTAGAATATATTACACTTTTATCGTATTGGTATTTTGATCAAACATATGATTGTGTTACACACTTTTTTCAAAAAATACAACCAAACACTTGTAATAAATTAAAGAAAATAGAAACAATGGTTTGGGATTTATTCCATTTTTTAAATATTCCTAATGAAATGGCTATTCTATCACAAGAAAAAAATTATACTGTAATCAATGATTTTGTCTCACATGATAAATATTTATCAGAAATTATCCAATTAAATCCTATATCTAGAATTGCTTTATATAAAGATAAAGCACAAATAGTTTTTTCTAAAAAAATTTTTGATTATATTGATGATTATGAAATATTTGAAATGTTTGCTAATCATGTAGATTACCGTAAAAATGTATATAAACCTGTTAACTTATCACAACTTTCTAATACATTAGAAAATGAATTATTAACACTCTTGGATTCGTTTTAAAAAAATTTTTATATTATTATTTATTGTCATTTTTATTGTCACAAACACTTACAAAATGCAAAAACCGCTGATTTAATCAACGGTTTTTTAATTCTTGTTGTTATTCAAACTCAATCGTTCCTGGTGGTTTAGAAGTAATATCATACATTACTCTATTTACCCCACGAACTTCATTAATAATTCTAGACATAACTTTATTTAATACTTCATAAGGAATTTGGGCAGCTTCTGCTGTCATAAAATCAATTGTATTAACAGCTCTAAGAGCGATTGCATGATCATAAGTTCTTTCATCACCCATAACTCCTACTGAACGCATATTAGTAAGAGCAGCAAAGTATTGCCCTATTGTTCGGTCTAATCCTGCTTTTGCAATCTCTTCTCTATAGATAAAGTCAGCATCTTGAACAATTCTAACTTTTTCAGCTGTTACTTCACCAATGATACGAATACCAAGTCCAGGTCCTGGAAATGGCTGTCTAAATACTAAGTATTCAGGTATTCCTAATTCTAACCCAACTTTACGTACTTCATCTTTAAATAAGTTTCGTAATGGTTCAATAATTTCCTTGAAATCCACAGCATCAGGTAAACCCCCAACATTATGGTGAGATTTGATAACTGCTGATTCACCACCTAATCCACTTTCAACAACATCAGGATAAATAGTTCCTTGAACCAAGAAATCAACAGTACCAATCTTTTTAGCTTCTTCTTCAAAAACACGAATAAATTCTTCACCGATAATTTTACGTTTAGCTTCAGGTTCTTCAACACCCTTTAACTTTTCATAATATCTTTCTTGTGCATTTACTCGAATAAAGTTTAAATCATATTGACCATCAGGTCCAAATACCGCTTCTACTTCATCACCTTCATTTTTACGAAGTAATCCATGATCAACAAAAACACAAGTTAATTGATTTCCTATTGCTTTAGATAATAATACTGCTGCCACTGATGAATCAACTCCACCAGATAAAGCACATAACACTTTACCATTACCAACTTTTTCTCTAATAGCTTTAATTTGTTCTTCAACAAATGAATCCATCCGCCAATCACCACTACATTTACATACATCTAAAACAAAGTTAGATAACATTTTTGTTCCATATTCACTATGTAATACCTCTGGATGGAATTGAATAGCATACAATTTCTTACTCTCATCTTCACATGAAGCAACTGGACAATCTTTAGTATAAGACGTAATCTCAAACCCTGGAGCAATCTTTGAAATATAATCAAAATGGCTCATCCAGCAAATCGACTCTACTGGCACATCTTTCATTAATTTAGATTCCTGTTTACTAACAACTAAATGAGATTTACCATATTCTCTAACATCAGCTTTTTCTACTTTACCACCTAATACATGCTGCATTAACTGAGCACCGTAGCATAAACCTAATACTGGTATCCCTAATTCAAATAATTCTTTTTTATAAGTAGGTGAATCTTCTAAATAACAACTATTAGGACCACCTGTTAAAATAATCCCTTTAGGATTCATTTCTTTAATCTTTTCAATATCTACTTTATAAGAATAAATCTCACAGTAAACATTACACTCACGTACTCGACGAGCTACTAATTGATTATACTGACCACCAAAATCAAGTACAATTACTAATTCATTTTTCACTAGCTATCCTCCTATTTAAAAATTTCTCTTAACACAATTGTTTGCTCTCTATCAGGACCAACTGAGAAAATTACAATTGGACAATTAATTAATTCTTCGATTCTTCTTAAATACTTTTGACAATTTTCAGGTAATTCCTCAAAAGAAGTAACCTTAGTAATATCTTCATCCCATCCAGGCATTTCTTCATAAACAGGTTTAACCTTATTTAATTGTTTAATCGTTGAAGGTAGTGCTTTGATAATTTTACCATCCAAGTTATAAGCAGTACAAATTTTTAATGTCTTTAATCCTGATAATACATCTAATAACATTAAACTTATTCCTGTTAATGAAGACATTCTTCTTGATTGATTAACAACAACAGCATCAAACCAGCCAATTCTTCTAGGTCTTTTTGTTACTGTACCAAATTCATGACCACGTTCACGAATTTGATTAGCTAATTCACCTTCAATCTCTGTTGGAAACGTACCACTCCCGACTCTTGTAGTATAAGCTTTAACAATTCCTACTGCTTCATCAATATATAATGGTCCAATTCCAGAACCTTCAGCTACCCCATTAGCACCTGGATGCGAACTAGTAACAAATGGATATGTCCCATAATCAATATCTAACATTGTTCCTTGAGCACCTTCAAATAATACCTTTTTACCAGCTTGTAAACATTCATCCAAAATAACACCAGTATCACAGACCATTGGAGCTATGATTTTAGCATATTCTTTATACTCTTCAAAAATTTCCTTTGCATTACATATAAGTTCAGGATATTGTACTATTTTAGAAGCAAAAACTTCTTGTAATCTTTCTTTAAATAATTCTTCATCAATGAATTCACCCATACGAATTCCAATTCGTTCATATTTATCTACATATGTAGGTCCAATCCCTTTTTTAGTCGTTCCAATATTATTAGCACCACGTCTAGTTTCCTGGATTTCATCAATTTCTAAATGATAAGGTAAGATTACATGAGCCCGATCACTAATCATGATCTTATCAGTGCTAATATTTGCATCATTTAAATATTTCATTTCTTCAAGTAAAGCTTTGGGATTTATTACCATTCCATTACCTAAAATAACATCATTACCACTAAAAATCCCTGAAGGAATCAAACGTAAAGCAAACTTTTGACCATTAAATTCAATTGTATGTCCAGCATTATTACCACCTTGATATCTTGCAACTATATCTGCCTTTTGAGCTAAATAATCAGTAATTTTACCTTTACCCTCATCGCCCCATTGACTTCCTACTACAACAACTCCAGCCATTAACTTCACACCTTTCTTATCTGCTATTACATTATAAACAATTAAAAAAAATATATAATGTAATTATTTGACTAATTTACGGAATAATTATATTATAGTCATAGATATTAGTAAAATTAATATATTACATTTATGATATAAGGAGAACTTATATGTATATCAAACTAGAACAATACAAAATATTTAATGAAGCAGCTACTACATTATCATTTTCAGTAGCTGCTAGAAATCTATTTATTTCACAATCTGCTGTATCCCAAACCATCAGCAGTATTGAAAAAGAACTACAAACTCAATTATTTATTCGTAATTCTAAAGGTGTTAGTTTAACTAGAGAAGGTAAATTATTACATCAACAAATTGATCAGGCACTAGCTTTAATTACTGGAGTTGAAAACCAATTATCTAATTTTCATGAATTAAAGGATGGTCAATTAGTTATTGGAGCTGGTGATACTTTTAGTGAATATTTTTTAACTGATTATATTGTAAAATTTAAACAACTATACCCTGGGGTTAAAATTAAAGTAATTAACCGCACCAGCCTAGAAACCCGTGAATTATTAAAATCCGATCAAATTGATCTTGGATTCTTAAATCTTCCTATCAAAGATGACTCTTTAATAATTAAAGAATGTTTCCAAGTTCATGATATTTTTGTTTCTAAAGAATCTGATAATCATATTTACACATTCAATGAATTAGCAAATAAACCACTAATTCTTTTAGAAAAATCATCAAACACTCGTAACTATATTGATAATTATTTTGCAAATAAAGGACTATTATTAAAACCAACAATTGAACTAGGAGCCCATAATTTATTATTAGACTTTGCTAGAGCAGGTCTAGGTATTTCTTGTGTCATCAAAGAGTTTTCTCAAGAATTACTTGATCAAAAAGTATTACATGAAATAAAAACAGCACAACCATTACCTAAACGCAATATTGGTTATGCTTATCCTAAACGTAGAACCCAATCTGTTGCTACAAATAAGTTCATTGAATTAATCGCTAGTGAAAGTTTATCTTCTGATTAATACACAATTCAATCTATTTTATACATTTACAACAAAAAGCACTTGATAAAATTAAGTGCTTTTTGTTATATATTATCCTTTCAATCCCTTTGACTGGCGCTCCATATCTTCTACTACAATATCATAAATTTCACCAAGTGATGCACAATATTCCAGCACTTTCCATGGTTCATTAGTATGAAAATGAATTTTAATTAATTCATCATCTCCAACAGCTAATAAGCAATCTCCATTAAAATGTTCAGTGATATAATCATTAATAACATCTTCATCAAGATTTTGACCTTCAATTAATAGTTGAGTATCATATCTAAAATCTAACATCTTATCCTCCTAATTATAACCAGGCTGAGTTAAAAATTTATAAACTCGCTCAATAATTTTTGATTCTAACTTATTATATGATAAAGTTGGATCTTTTAATAAAGGTACCTCAAAAACATCTTTTCGTCCTTGATAATTAATTGTTATTTTAATAATTGATCCTAAAGGATGTTCACGACAATCAATTAGTAGATTCATTATATCTTCAGTATGATTATGACCAAGATTAAAACCATCTCTAAGAGTAAAATTATCACATTCATAAATCGTCCAATAAGATGGCATTATATTAGCTAAAGCTTCTTTTAAATTCTTCTCTTTAATAATATAATCTTTTAAAACAGTTTCTATTTCAGCTTTAATTGGAGCAACCTTTTTATCAGCAGTTTCTTTATCACTTGCTTTACAACCTAATCGAACTCTAACTGTTTCTTCAGAAGCATAAAGAGCAATACTAACTTCATCTTGTTGTTCTATTAAATCTGCTAAGACTTCATCAACACGACTTTCTCCAATTCCCATTGTTAGAAAATCATAAGTATAAATAATATCTTGTTTAAATTGACTTAAATAATCTTTTAAAACATGATCAACAACATAAACCATTTCTTTAGGTGGTCCAGGCAAATTTACTATCATCTTTTTATCTTTTGACATTACACATCCATTTGCTGTCCCTACTTCATTTTCTAAGATATAACAATCTTTAGGAAAAAAAGCTTGTTTAAAATTATTTTCTGGAATATCAACCCAACCAGTTACAAACCGACATTTTTCTTCTACTTTTTTAGCTTCCTCTTCGTTATATAATAATTCTAAACCCAAATATTCTGCCGATAACTCCTTTGTTAAATCATCTTGTGTTGGTCCTAATCCACCAGTTGTAATAACACAATTAGCACCTCGCTTAAAAGCCACATCCAAACACTCTTTAAAGCGATCATGGTTATCCCCGACTGTTGTTTGATAATAAACATTAAATCCTAAATCTTTACACATCTTCTGAATATAAGTTGCATTCGTATTAACTATTTCCCCTAATAACAATTCTGTTCCCACATTAATTATTTCAACATTCATGAAATTATCCTCCTTAATGATTACCTATATTATAGTTAATTTTAAGCATTTTACTAGTCTTTTAATCATTAAAATGAGTTCTTGTAAGCTATTCTTCTAATCCTTTAGACTAATAATTTAATTAAATATCAAAACAAACTATTATCAACTACTTAAAAAACAGTTTTCATATAAGTATCACTCAATTAACAACAAATATAAACTATATGAATTTAAAAAATAAAAAACCTAATCACAAATATTTGAACTAAAAGAAAAATCCACAATATAAATAATCTTTTAATAACTTTATTTTTACTAAACAATCAATAAAATTATATATTACATCAATGTCAAATAATCAATTAAATTAAAAATCGTTCTTAAAACTTAAAAAATTCCCATACAAATAATAATCTTTATATACCATTAACATTTGCCACAATAGTATTATCAACATCATTTACATAATCGTATCAAAATTATTAACTAAGATCAAAAGTATAAAAATAAATAACTCCATATCTTATTAAAAATTAGTTTTTAATAATTATATTACAAAATATCTCATCATATTGATAAACTCAAAAAAGCATTAACAATGAAAATCAGCAATTAAATAAAAAATTCAGGTAAAATTTTTGTGACTTAATGAACAACCTCAAATTTAGAAAATATATTCCTCTATCTAAAATTAATGTTTTCATATTATGATAATAATCATAGAATTTAGGATTTATTACATAATATAACTGAACCAAAAAATAACAATAGTTATCCTTACTGAAAGATATTCACTTTAATCACAAGTTATTCACAATTTTTTAATACATTATATTGTTATAAAACAAAATAAAGACATTTAAAATTATTACTAAAAATTTATTTAAATATAGTACATGCTGCTATTAAACCAACCCTGATACAGGAAAAGGTGTTGAATGGAAAGAGTTTCAATACATCTTATGTTGTTATTAAACTAAATACAATAATAAGTTTCAGCCAATAGAAGTGACGTTTCAATACATCTTATGTTGTTATTAAACATTGATTGTTTTTTAGCGAGATGATCCATTTCTTTTGTTTCAATACATCTTATGTTGTTATTAAACTAAACGAGGCACAAAATACACAGTTTAATATTACGTTTCAATACATCTTATGTTGTTATTAAACATAAGATTCAGTTTTATCCAGATAAACTCATTTTCAGTTTCAATACATCTTATGTTGTTATTAAACTTAGAGGGCGCACAAAATCTGGTTGATACAGTAATGTTTCAATACATCTTATGTTGTTATTAAACCTTTAATGTTATCGGTGATACGTTTGAATATATGAAGTTTCAATACATCTTATGTTGTTATTAAACTAAAAAGAATATTAGTCTTAGTCAACTATCTAAAAGTTTCAATACATCTTATGTTGTTATTAAACCTATTTCACGTGGTTTATCATCTGTGTTAATGTCATGTTTCAATACATCTTATGTTGTTATTAAACCACCCGTCCTTAGCTATAAATGCCGTCCGGATAAGCGTTTCAATACATCTTATGTTGCTATTAAACGTAAATCTAAGGGCCAAGCTATGAATAACGATAATAGTTTCAATACATCTTATGTTGCTATTAAACTTGGACATCTTCATCACCTTCGTCTGCCCAATCATTGTTTCAATACATCTTATGTTGCTATTAAACCCTAGTAAATAAGCCACTTTTCATATTCTATTATACCCCTAAACCTTTATATATCAACACTTTTCTATTTTTTTACCAGGCAATTTTATTTTTTTATATTTTTCAGTCAAATTCTCCTGAATCCT
>ERZ808049.348-NODE-348-length-27811-cov-3.867563_pt1 | contig 27811 bp, 22 predicted proteins | sample MGYA00380198_ERZ808049 | MGnify/ENA primary metagenome ERZ808049 (study PRJEB31490, sample SAMN06133414) | mouse gut metagenome | isolation source: Z2_2 | host: mice | place: China: Chengdu | collected 2015-05 ...
GCACTCATAGGCCACTCCTACGGCGGAAGGGTCATTATCCGCCTGGCCTCCAGATCGTCCCTGCCTTTTGAGATCACAAGGATTGTGCTTATAGACAGCGCGGGAATCCTGCCCCAAAAGACCTTTAAACAGAAAGTAAAAATAAAAACCTACAAGCTCATGAAAAAGATCATAAGCCTGAAACCGGTCTATGCCGTCTGCCCGGAGCTTATTGACGACTGGAAAAGCCGTCAGGGGTCTGCAGATTACCGCAATGCAACACCTATGATGCGTCAGTGTCTGGTAAAGGCGGTCAATGAGGATCTGACCCCTCTTTTGAAAGACATCCGCCAGGACACCCTGCTCATATGGGGGGACAATGACACCGCCACACCCCTGTCGGACGGAAAACGAATGGAACAGCTTATACCGGAGGCGGGCCTGGCTGTGGTCAAAGGGGCAGGCCATTTCAGCTTTTTAGACCAGCCGGCCGTATTTCGCAGGATTATGGAATCATATTTTAATATGGGATGACAGTGGGAGAGTAAAGCAGAATGATGAAGATCATGTTAACAATCGAAATCGTATTGACCATATACACCGCCTTTTACGTTATGCGCTACAATCTGCACATGTTTCAGCTGAACGGATATAAAAACCCGGAGCACGTCTCCTGGATGAAAAAAAATATGAGAAAGCAGGGCCTGCTTTTTGCAGGCTTTTTAGCCGGACTTCTGGCAGGCGCGTTTCCCAACCCGGTTACCGCTGTTTTTCTGTTCCTCTGCACCCTTCTCACCCTGTGGTATTACAGCCTTTTAAAGAGAAATAACACGAAAAAAAAGCTGGTGTACACAAACAGAGTAAAACGTCTCATCATAACAGACACCGTACTAAGCCTGGCTGTGACGTTTCTCCTTTACCTGGCAGGAAGCTTAAAAGGCCTGTGGTTTTCCTGCGGCCTTGTGCTGTTTAGCCAACAGTTTCTTCTCCTGCCTGCTAACACCCTCAACAGCCCCATAGAAAAAGGTGTCAACAACCACTACATCAACGACGCAAAAAGGCGCCTCCAGGAGAACAGCCACTTAACCGTCATTGGTATCACAGGAAGCTACGGGAAAACCAGCGTCAAATATTTCCTTAACACCCTGCTGCAGACCCAGTTCAACGTGCTCATGACCCCGGCCAGCTACAACACGCCCATGGGCGTGGTTAAGACCATAAGAGGTTCCTTAAAACCGACCCATGAAATCTTTATCTGTGAGATGGGGGCCCGCCATGTGGGGGACATAAAGGAAATCTGCGATATTGTACACCCAGACCATGGAATCATCACCTCCATAGGCCCCCAGCATTTGGAGACATTTTTCAACATGGACAATATAAAATCCACGAAATTTGAGCTGGCCGACGCCCTGCAAAAGGACGGGATGCTGTTCTTAAACGGAGATAATTCCTATATTAATGACCACATAAAAGAAAAAGGCGGACAGTACAGCAACAAGATTTTTTACGGCGCGGATTATGGTACAGACAGCAATACAGACAACGATTTCCGGTCCGGAGAGTCCGCACAGGGTTATCAGGCCTCTGACATCAGGCTGTCCCGGCTTGGAACCGAATTTAAGGTTACTGCCCCGGACGGTGAGACAGAGCAGTTTCAGATGCGCCTGATCGGCGGCCACAATGTGGCTAATGTTGTGGGTTCCATCGCTGTGGCCCACAAGCTGGGTATTGCCCTGAAAGACTTGAAAGTTCCCGTGCGCCGCATCCAGTCTGTGGAACACCGCATGCAGATTTTAGATAAAGGTCCGGTGACCATTATTGACGACGCCTTTAATTCCAATCCCGCCGGGTCAAAAGCAGCGGTTGAGACTCTGGCTATGTTTGAGGGGGTGCGGATCCTTATTACCCCCGGCATGGTGGAGTTGGGAGCGGAGGAGGGGCGGTATAACTATGAGTTCGGAACCTATGCCGCCGCCTGCTGTGACTATATCGCCCTGGTGGGCAAAAAGCATACGGAGCCGATTTGGAAAGGGATTCAGGATTCGGGTTTTTCCATGGAGCGGTGCCAGGTTGTGGAGAAGTTGGAGGAGGCCCTGAGCTGGGCTTATGGGATAAAGGAGCAGGGGCATAAGTATATTTTGCTGGAGAATGATCTGCCGGATAATTATTGAGGTGAGAATAATTGAGAGGAGATATGGGATTATGAAGACAAGAGTAGCGGTGCTTTTTGGCGGGAAAAGTGTGGAGCATGAGGTTTCTATTATTTCCGCTATTCAGGCCATTATGAGTATGGACACGGAAAAGTATGAGGTGATTCCGGTATATATTACAAAAGGCGGGGATATGTATATTGGGGAGAAGACCGGAGATATTGAGGCCTACAAGAATATTCCGGAACTGCTGAAAAAATCCCAGAGGGTGATTTTTGTCAGCGAAAACGGTCAGGTGTCCATGATTCCCTACCCTATGAAAAAGTTTGGGAAAAATAATGCAGTTGTCGTGGACATCGCATTCCCCATAGTCCATGGGACCAATGAGGAGGACGGGGCTCTCCAGGGATATCTTAAAACCCTGGGCCTTCCCTTTGTGGGATGTGATGTGACCGCCTCAGCCATTGGAATGGACAAATACTACACTAAAGCTGTCCTGAAAGAAAACGGCGTCCCGGTTCTGGACTGTATCCTCTTTAAATCTTCCGATTACAGAGATGTATCTGCCATGATTGCCAGGGTGGAAGAGAAATTTGAGTATCCGGTGATCATTAAACCGGTAAATCTTGGCTCCAGCGTGGGAATCAGCGTGGCCAAGAACCGGACGGAGCTGGAAAAGTCCATTGACGACGCCTACACCTACGCCACAAAGATTCTTGTCGAGCCGGCGATCACGAATCTTCGGGAGATTAACTGTGCCGTTCTTGGGGATGAAAATGAAGCTGTTGCCTCGGAGTGTGAGGAGCCGCTCCACTCCGACGATATCTTAAGCTATGAGGACAAATACTTAAACAACGTCAAAGGCGGTTCCAAGGGAATGGCCAGCGTGTCCAGAAAGATCCCGGCAGAGCTTTCCCCGGAAAAGAGGGAAGAGGTACGAAACCTGGCAGTAAGGGCATTCCAGTGTCTGGGCTGTAATGGGGTCTCAAGAATTGACTTTATGATCGACAGAGATACGGAGAAACTGTATCTCAATGAGATCAACACCATACCAGGTTCCCTGGCCTTCTACCTGTGGGAGCCTGTGGGCATAAAATATACACAGCTGCTGGACAGAATGATCCAGCTGGCTTTAAAAAGAGAGCGGGAGGAGAAAAGCCTGACCTATACCTTTGAGACCAATATTCTAAATCAGCAGACCTTTTCTGGCGCAAAAGGTGTGAAGCGGTGAGATAAGAACCGTGCGAAAACACTCCACGGTGTATGGTAAGCATTATACCTGTGTAAGGCTTCTGAATTTCTGCGACAAGATGTCCAACAAAAAACGTGAGCCGCTGTATGGAGGCTGAAACACCTCTTTACAGCGGCTACTGTAACAATTTGGCCTTCAATCTACACAAGAAATTCCTCCGCAACCCCGTCTATCAACTTCGGGTCCGCCTCATTCCACTTCTCATAATCCATACCGCTTTTCATCACCACATTCCCCAATTTCACAAGAAAATCAGGAATGGCAGACTGCAATATCACGCCCACTTCCCGCCCCATGGCTTCACAGCCCTGGCGTTCCTTTCCGTTGACAAACAGAGAAAAGGCAGGCTCCATAACTCCGTCCACCTTCTTTGCTCCCCCTCTGAAACCGATGGCCCCGGTCTGGTGAGTGCCACAGGAGGACGGGCAGCCGGAGATATGGATCTGTGGCAGAGCCCCGTCTGCGATCCCGGCCTTGCGGACCGCCTCAACACAGGCGGACAGAAGAGCCTGGGAATCCCTAAGTCCCTGCTGGCAGGTGCTGGCTCCGATGCAGCTGACAGACATTTCAAATAACGTGGCGGCGCTGTCCTTTGTCAGTTCCAGAACCGTCCTGGCTTCGGAGCCGGTCAGGTTTACAATATAGGCGGACTCATCCGGAGCCAGCCGAAGCTGAGCGTCGGACACAGAAGCCAGAGCGCCGCTTAAAGCACACAGCGCGTCCGGATCAACCATACCGCCTATGGGGTGCCATACCACCGTGTAAAGCCCCGGCTGTTTCTGAGGCAGGACTCTTGGATGGTCCGGGGCCGGTCCGTCGCCTTCCTTTGCAACAGACGACGACCGGGGGGCGATGGTCAGATCCTCCCCGGAATCCAGCACTTCCTGAAGCTTTTCGTCAAAGGCCTTTTTGTAATTTTCCGGCCCTCCCAGGGCGTCCTGCATATAGCGGGTGCGGGCCTTGGCCCGGCTTTGATAATTGCCGTAAGCCCGGAAAGTCAGCCACATAGCCTTAATATAGTACAGGATTTTTTCCGGCGGCACGGCTTCAGCCACCTTGACGCCAAACTTCGGATTGCTTCCCAGCCCGCCTGCGCTGTACACGTCAAAAGTTCCGTCAGGCCGGGCGGCAAAGCCCAGATCCCGGTAGGTGGCATGGGTCAGGTTCCTCTTGGAGTTGGAAAAGCCCACTTTCAGCTTTCGCGGCATTTTTTCCGCCTTGATAAATGTGAGAAGATAATCCCCGGCAGCCAGAGCCCAGGGCAGCACATCAAAATACTCATCCTTCTCCACGCCGGAGAGCGGGGAACACATCACATTGCGGGGATAATCTCCGCCGCCGCCCAGAGTCACGATCCCCGCATCCAGGGCCTCCTCCATGATCCCGCTTGCGGCGTCAGGCCCCAGGTCGTGGAGCTGGATGGTCTGGCAGGTGGTAAAATGTACCCGCGGTATTTGATATTTTTTAATAGCGCCGGCAGTAAAAGCCAGCCTTTCTTTCGTCACCACCCCGGCAGGCATGCGCAGCCGCAGCATGTTGGCTTTGCCGCCCTTCTGAGCATAGCTTCCATAGTAGCCGGAAAAGCTTTTGTAAGCTCCCTTATCCATCTCACCGGCATAGAATGCCCTTGTCTTTTCCCGAAACTCTTCCAGGTCTGTTTTCCAGACCTTGGGCGGGATTGCTGTCAGATTCATTGATTCAGGACCTCCTTCCACTGATCTTCCTTAAATCCAACCAAAACAAAATCATCCCCGATCAGCAAAGGCCGTTTCACCAGCATGCCGTCAGAGGCCAGGAGCTTGATCTGCTCTTCCTCACTCATGGAAGGCAGCTTATCCTTTAATTTCATCTCCTTGTAGAGCATTCCGCTGGTGTTGAAGAACTTTTTCAGAGGAAGCCCGCTCTTTGCGTGCCAGGTCTTCAATTCGTCCGCGGACGGATTCTGGTCCTTCATATGGCGGTCTGTGTATTCGGTTTTGTTATTGTCCAGCCATGCTTTTGCCTTGCGGCAGGTGGAGCAGGCAGGATATTGAAGAAATAGTAAACTCATCTTAACAACCTCCTTATTAACAATCTTTATTTTACATAAAAGCAGTTAAATTGGAAAGGGGGAGGCGTAATAAATTTGCGAAAAATATTATATTGTATAGGAGGAGCTGCCATGCCGCCCCCCCTTCGCTTTCATCAGCATGGGCGGCCTGCACCCAGGAAAGTCGCGAAGATGCGCAATCCCAAAATACGTTACCCAAAAACACATAATCAAAAAAGGAGGTTTCCCGATTTCCATGAAAATAATCCTATATCTGTCCGACTACATCATCCCCCTGACCATCTTCTACATCGTCGGTTTCGGTCTTCTCATGAAACGCCCGGTGTACGACGATTTTGTCAAAGGGGCAAAGGAAGGGGCCAAAACCGTGGCAGGGATCATGCCTACCCTTGTGGGGCTTATGGTGGGGGTGGGAGTGATGCGGGCTTCCGGCTTTTTGGACGCTCTGGCAGGCTTTATGGGCAGGTGGAGCGAAGCCCTGGGATTCCCCTCCAGACTGCTTCCCATGGCTCTGGTAAAGCTGTTCTCCTCCAGCGCGGCCACCGGCCTGGCCCTGGATATTTTCAAACAGTATGGGCCGGATTCGCAGCTGGGGATGATCACCTCCATCATGCTCAGCTGCACGGAGACCGTATTTTACACTATGAGCATTTATTTTATGTCCGTGAAAGTAAAAAAGACCAGATACACCCTGGCAGGAGCCCTGGCAGCCACCCTGGCCGGAGTCATTATGAGCGTTATATTGGGGCAAAATTTATAATATTTTCCCATAAAACGCCTAAATTTGTTAAGAGTTTTTAAGGAATAAGTGGTTGCCGTCTATGGGGAAATCATGTATAATTAGAAAGCACGCCAAAATTGGCGCAAATGAATATGGATAGAAAGCTTTGAAGAACCATCAGATGAGAGGACAGACTGTGGATACGTACCAAACGTTGAATGAAGTGCTGGTGAATCTGTTCCGTGATATTATGGATATTGAGCAGAAGGCCATTATCACAGAGGAATATAAGGATCTGACCAACAATGACATGCATGTGATCGAAGCCATTGGAACAGAAGAACCTAAGAATATGTCAACGATCGCCCGTCTTCTGTCTGTCACTGTAGGTACACTTACCATAGCCATGAACAGCCTGGTCAAAAAGGGGTATGTGATCCGGCAAAGAGGAACCGTGGACCGCCGGGAAGTTTATATCTCTTTATCAGAAAAAGGCAGGAAGGCATATGAGCACCACGCCAGATTTCACAAAGCCATGATAGACAGCGTTTCGAGTGAACTGAGTCAGGATGAGATGGAGATGCTGGTTAAGACTTTGACGAAGCTGAATCGGTGGTTTCGAAGCTGGCAAGATTACTAAAGGAGGATATTTGTAATTATGAAAAAATTTATCATGTGTTTGGCAGGGGTCATGATGGCGTTTTCATTGGCAGCATGTACGCCGACCGAAGTGACAGAGACCACGCCTTCGGGAGTGCAGAGAAACCCAGAGGGGATTACTCCGGAGATGGTGGCGGAGAGTAACGCGGCGATCCAGAGAGAAGCTGACGAGGCGGCTCCCATTTTCGAGATGGCCTTTATTTATGTTTCCAACAGCGACGCTACCGGTCTGGTACGCAAGAGAGTGGATCTGGAAGGTGTTACGGAGCAGACTCTTGTGGACTGCCTGATCGAGGAAGGCGTTCTTGACGAAGATACTGTGGTGAATTCCTTTGAGATCGAGGGCGGCGAGAAGGTAGGCCCGGGTATGGATGTTGACGCTGCGGAGAGCGGCGAGAGGATAGGAACACTGGATCTGTCCAAGGTTCCGGAGTCAGGGACTGCAGGGGAGACCATGATGCTTAACTCCATTGCCAACACATTCATTGAGAATTATGAGCTGGACAAGTTAAAACTTTTGGTCAATGGGGAGAACTACGAAAGTGGACATATCATTCAGGGAGATGAAGACTATCTGGAGTTTTCCAGTGAATATAAAGAGGAATCAAAATAGATAAAGATTGATAAAGACAGAGACAGTAGCGTCAAGATCCATTATGACGCTGCTGTCTCTTTTTTTGATCATTTCCGGTTTAATTCCTTTAACCTTTGGCTTTACAGGCATCCAGCCATTCCTTAAAATATGGCTTTATCACCGTAAACGGTGCAGGACCTATATCCAGCAGAAACCGGTTAAATTCTTTTAACTCAAAGCGGTCTTTCAGCGTTTTCTCCGCCTGTTCCTTCATGCGGAGGATTTCCAGATATCCTACATAGTAGTTCAGGTAATTGACCGGGGCGTCCAGCATATAGCCGTAAATCTGGTCTACCACAGTGTTGTCGCTGACATCATAGTACTGGGACAGATAGGACGACACCTGCTCCTTATCCCAGCCATAGTAGTTGATGTTGATATCCAGCAGCGCGTGGAGCGCAAGGGAGGCGGAGGCGTTGTGGGCCAGAAGCTGGCCAAGTTCTTTGGAAAGGCCGTTGTCCGTGGTGTAGGCATAGCTTTCTACATAAGTGGCCCAGCCCTCACTGTAGCTGCTGAAACTGAGGATTTTTCTTAAAGGAATATCACAGTTTCCTAAAAAATACACGTTCTGGTAGAGATGTCCCGGATACCCCTCATGGGCCAGGGTAGTATAAAGATCCCCGGAGGTGCTGACAGAACCCTGATTAATATAGATGACGCAATCTTTATAGCGGTCCATAGGCGGAACCAGGAAAAATGCCGGGCTTAGGGTCTGCTCTAAGGAGGAGGGGACATATTTGGTGGTGTAGCTGGCGTCTTCCAACTCAGGAAAATCATCGGCGATCACCACTCTTAGATGTTCCAGGATCTCGTTGGGGTCTGTGTGGGAAAATTGATAGTGATCCAGCTGTTTTCCCAGCTCCTCATGGTCCATAAGAAGCTTTGACATGGCCATCAGGTCGTAATTGAGCTGCTTTTCAACAGCGTCTTTTAAGTCGTCAATGGTCTTGTAGGTAGTTCCTGTGGAGGAATGGACCAGATACTCATAGTATTCTTTCCCTTTGGGGAAGTAACACAGGCCCATCTCGTTGGTACAGGTCCCTTTCAGATCCTTCAGCCCGTTTAGCAGTGTTTCATAGGCAGGGATAAAGTGGCCTGTCAGCACCTCCAGGTTTCTGGCTTTGTAGGTATTTTTCTCCGCCTCCTGAAGGTCTGTCATGGCGTCAATGCGCTCATCAAAGGTAGAAGCCAGAAAATTTTCTTCCGGAGCCGCGAGATAAGCTTCGCAGTCGCTGACAATGGTATCCACGCAGGTATCTGTCATAAAAAGGCCTGCCGCTGCTTTTTCCTTTTCAAACTCCAGGATCTGTTCATAATATCGGTCTATAGACGATAGCAGAGTAAGGTAATCTTCCACATCCTGTTTAGAATAAAAGATGTATTCGGCCAGAAGAACAGGAAGCTGTGCCTGAATCCCAACAGTGGGAGCCAACGGCTGATAGTACAGCTCCAGCCCCTCAAACTTTTCCTCCGCTTCATAGGTGGCCTGAAGGATCTTGTAGGTAAGCTGCTGCTGATCAGTCAGAAACTTAACGGGGATCTTATCCAGGGAAGCCTTATCTTCCTTCTGGGTTTCTCCGGCTTCTTTGAGAAGCTCCAGAGAAAAATTCCCGAAATCCAGCCCGCAGTCCGTTATTCCGTATGACGCGGGATCTGCCAGGGTGTAGTGGAGGGTCAGATAATTTTCCGAGAGCTGGTCGCAAAACAGTTTTCCACACAGCGCGTCAAAATCCATGCGGGCTCTCTGGGCCTGGGGGGAATCCGGGGAGGGAGATTCAGAAGACGGGGCTTCATCGCGCCGGGAGGCCGTGTACCGTTCATAGTCCTCGGCCTGCCTGGGAGAACTGCGGGCGCAGGAACACAGGAAGGAGATGGACAGCAGAACACAGAGGAATACATGGCGGAATTTGTGGGTATTTTTCAACATAACAGGTTCTCCATTTTATTTTCCAAGTTGGATATTGTTAATTACTTATGTTCATAGTATAATTTATATTTCTCAATAATACAACAGAATGAAAAAATGTTGACGAAAAGTATTTTAAAAGGTACACTAGGAACCATGTATAATCTGTTTTTGAAGGAAGGAGAAATAGTGATGTGCAGAGAGTGTAAAAGACCTTACTATATTACTACGGCGATTGCCTATACGTCCGGAAAGCCGCATATTGGAAACACCTATGAGATCGTGCTGGCTGACAGCATTGCCAGGTACAGGCGGGCCCAGGGCTACGACGTGTTTTTCCAGACAGGAACCGACGAGCACGGACAGAAAATCGAGCTGAAAGCCCAGGCCGAGGGTATTTCCCCGAAAGCGTATGTGGATAAAGTGGCAGGTCAGGTAAAGGATGTGTGGGATTTGATGAACACTTCCTATGACAAATTTATCCGCACGACGGATGAGGATCATGAGGCTCAGGTGCAGAAGATCTTTAAGAAGCTGTATGACCAGGGGGACATTTATAAAGGTTACTACGAGGGCTTGTACTGCACGCCCTGCGAGTCATTTTTTACAGAGTCCCAGCTTGTGGACGGAAAGTGTCCGGACTGCGGCGGGCCGGTGCAGCCTGCCAAGGAGGAAGCGTATTTCTTTAAGATGAGCAAATACGCGGACCGGCTGATCAGCCACATTAACGAACACCCGGAGTTCATCCAGCCGGTTTCCCGGAAGAATGAGATGATGAATAATTTCCTGCTTCCCGGGCTTCAGGATCTGTGCGTGTCCAGGACCTCCTTTACCTGGGGGATTCCGGTAAGTTTTGACCCGAAGCATGTGACTTATGTGTGGCTGGATGCCCTGACCAACTATATCACCGGCATTGGCTACGACTGCGGGGGAGAAAGCAGAGAGCAGTTTAACAAGCTGTGGCCTGCTGACCTGCATCTGATAGGAAAAGATATTATCCGGTTCCACACCATTTACTGGCCTATCTTCCTTATGGCTCTGGATCTTCCTCTGCCGAAGCAGGTGTTCGGTCATCCGTGGCTTCTGCGGGGCGAGGGCAAGATGAGCAAATCAAAGGGCAATGTGCTGTATGCCGATACCCTGGTGGACTTTTTCGGCGTAGACGCCGTGAGATATTTTGTGCTCCATGAGATGCCTTTTGACAATGACGGGGTTATCTCCTGGGAGCTGATGGTGGAGCGGCTTAACTCCGATCTGGCCAATGTGCTGGGCAATCTGGTAAACCGCACCATATCCATGTCCAACAAATATTTTGGCGGGGTGGTGAAAAATACCGGCGTGACGGCGGATGTGGACCAGGATCTAAAGGATACGGTTCTGACGGCGGTGAAAAAGACGGATGAGAAGATGGAGCAGCTTCGGGTGGCTGACGCCATCAGCGAGATCTTTAATATCTTCCGCAGGAGCAATAAATATATTGATGAGACCATGCCCTGGGCTCTGGCCAAGGACGAAGCCCAGCACGGGCGTCTGGCCACGGTTCTGTACAACCTTGCGGAGGCCATTACCATAGGGGCGTCCCTTTTGGAACCCTTTATGCCGGAGACATCCGCAAAGATCTTAAGCCAGCTGAACACAGACAGAAGACCTCTTGACCAGATGGACGCTTTCGGCCTGTATCCTGACAACGGAAAGGTTGTGGAAAAGCCGGAGATCCTGTTTGCCAGAATGGACATGAAGGAAGTTTTGGACAAGGTGGAGGCCATGCTGGAGGCAGAGGACACAGAAGGAAAACCTTCCGAAGATAAAGCGGAAAACGGCCAGGAAGAAGAGGGAGTTGATATCGAAGCAAAAGAGGAGATTACCTATGATGATTTTGCCAAAATGCAGTTCCAGGTAGGAGAGATCATTGCGTGCGAGGAAGTGAAAAAGTCGAAAAAGCTTCTGTGCAGCCAGGTGAAGATCGGCAGCCATGTGAGGCAGATCGTCAGCGGGATTAAGGCTTACTACAAACCGGAGGAGATGGTGGGCAAGAAAGTCATGGTCTTAGTGAACCTGGCTCCCCGAAAGATGGCGGGCGTAATGTCTGAGGGTATGCTTTTGTGCGCGGAGGATGCTCAGGGCAATCTGGCGCTTATGACTCCGGAGAAACCTATGCCGTCGGGGGCTGAGATTTGCTGACCAAAGGTTTTATGCCCAAGTGCTTAAACAGCAACGGGTTGAAATGGGTCGCCATCATCACCATGCTTATTGACCATGGGGCGGTGGTCCTGATCGAGAACCGGATCCTTGGCGGCCCCTTTCATCTCATGGCCCCCGGGACGTCCCCGGATATTGCCATGTGGTGGAAGGTGAATATAGCGCTGCGGTTTATAGGCAGGCTGGCCTTTCCTATTTTCTGTTATCAGATCGTGGAGGGCTTTCTCCACACAGGGGATGTAAAGAGATACGGCAGAAGGCTTCTTGTGTTTGCCTTTATTTCGGAGATACCGTTTGACCTGGCTGTATTTAACACCTGGTTTTACCCCCAGTATCAAAATGTATATATCACCCTGTTTCTGGGACTTGCCGCCATAGGGGCCGTTCACCGGTATGAGCAGGAGGGGAGTCTCTGGAAGCAGGCTCTGGCCTTTGGGCTGTGCTGCGGTCTGGCCCAGTTTCTAAAGGCTGATTATGGGGCTTTCGGCGTGTTTTTTATGGTTTTGCTGTATTATTGCCGCCATCGCGCAGGGATGCAGACAACCTTAGGCTGTATAGCCATGGCATGGGAGATCACCGCTCCTCTGGCGTTTATCCCCATCCGGATGTACAATGGCCAGAGAGGGAGTAAGCGGTGGCAATGGTTTTTCTATATATTTTATCCGGTCCATCTACTGCTGCTGGCAGGGATGGGGGCGGTTCTGCCGTAGCCCTGCCGGCGTTGGCCGGGCTGTTATTTACTTGGAAAGGCAGGAAAGGAGAAGAACAAGATCCATGATTATTGATACCCACGCTCATTATGATGATGAAGCTTTTGGTGAAGATAGGGACGCGCTTCTGTCACAGCTGCCTTCTGGCGGGATCGGGCTGGTGGTCAACATAGGAGCCAGCATTCAGACTACCCAAAACACTCTGGAACTGATGGAACGGTATTCTTTCGTCTATGGAGCCGTAGGAGTACACCCAAGCGAGACAGGAGAGCTGACAGAGTCTCTTATGGACTGGCTTGGGGAGGCGGTCAGGCAGCCAAAGGTGGTGGCTGTCGGTGAGATCGGCTTGGATTATTACTGGGATGAGCCGGAAAGGGATATCCAAAAACACTGGTTTGTCCGGCAGCTGGACCTTGCCAGGGAAGTGGGCCTTCCGGTAGTGATCCACAGCCGGGACGCGGCAAAGGACACATTGGATATTATGAAGGAGCAGAAAGCCGGGGACATGGGAGGCGTTATCCACTGTTTTTCCTACGGGGTGGAGCTTGCCAGGGAGTACCTGAACATGGGGTTTTATCTGGGGATCGGCGGAGTCGTCACCTTTAAAAATGCTAAAAAGCTGAAAGAGGTGGTGGAGTATATGCCTATGGAGCGAATGGTGCTGGAGACTGACTGCCCTTATCTGGCTCCGGAGCCTTTCAGGGGAAAACGGAACTCCTCCTTGTATCTGCCATATGTAGTAAAAGCTGTCAGCGAGATAAAGGGCATTTCCCAGGAAGAGGTCATGGCCAAAACCTGTGACAATGCAAGAAAGATGTACCGCATTGACGACCAGGAAAGGACTCTGTAGTTTATGAAAGAAATAAGGAAGGGAGCTTTGGGGAACCCCCAGAACACCATTGATATCATAAAAAAGCACCAGTTCGCGTTTCAGAAGAAGTTCGGGCAGAATTTTCTCATTGATACCCATGTACTGGACAAGATCATCCAGGCGGCCGAGATCACGGACCGGGACTGTGTTCTGGAGATCGGCCCCGGTATCGGGACTGTGACCCAGCGTCTGGCGGAAGCTGCCCGCCATGTGGTGGCAGTGGAGATTGACAAAAATCTGATACCGATTTTGGAAGAGACTTTGGGGGATTATGACAATATCACGGTCATCAACCAGGATATTTTGAAGATGGATATCCCGAAGCTGGTGGAAGAGCATAACGGCAAAAGGCCGGTGAAGGTGGTGGCTAATCTGCCCTATTACATCACCACGCCTATTATTATGGGGCTGTTTGAGAGTCAGGTTCCTATTGACAATCTTACGGTGATGGTCCAGAAGGAGGTGGCCCAGAGGATGCAGGTGGGGCCGGGCAGCAAGGACTATGGCGCCCTGTCTCTTGCCGTGCAGTATTACGCAAAACCTTATCTTGTGGCCAATGTGCCTCCCAACTGTTTTATCCCCCGGCCAAATGTAGGATCCGCGGTGATCCGCCTCACCAGACATCAGGACCCTCCAGTGCGGACAGCGGATCCGGAACTTATGTTCCGGCTCATTCGGGCGTCTTTTAATCAGAGGAGAAAGACCTTGCAGAATGGTCTGAATAACTCTGCGGAACTGGATTACCCAAAGGAGATCATTGCAGAGGCCATAGACAGCCTGGGACTGCCGCCGTCGGTCAGGGGGGAGACCCTGACTCTGGAGCAGTTTGCCCGGCTGGCGGACTGGTTTGCAGCCTATGATAACAGAAGTTTAGAACCAAAAACGCGTATCCCCGGGAGCTGAAGCCCGGAGGGATACGCGTTTTTTGCAGTCGGATCGTTATTTTGGCATCTTGGAGCAGGCAGCCTCGTCGGCAACTACCACCACATCGCTGTGGAGCTGAAGGATGGAAGCCGGAAGGCTGGGGGTCACAGGACCATGTACAGCCTTGGCCAGCGCGTCTGCCTTGTCCTCTCCGCTGACGATGAGAAGGATTTTCTTTGCCTTCATGATGGTCCCGATTCCCATGGTGTAAGCCTGCTTCGGAACATCATCGGCGCTGGCGAAGAATCTCTTGTTGGCGTCAATGGTGCTCTCGGTCAGGTTTACGCAATGGGTGATGGTTCCAAAGGTATCGTCCGGCTCGTTAAAGCCGATATGGCCGTTGCGGCCAAGTCCCAGAAGCTGTAGGTCAACGCCTCCCAGACCGGCGATGACGTTCTCATACCGCAGACACTCTTTTTCGGAGTCCGGCTCCATGCCGTTAGGAACATTGGTGTTGTCAAGGTTAATATTAATGTGTTTAAACAGAGTGTTGTACATAAAGTAGTAGTAGCTCTGGTCGTTATCCCTTGGAAGCCCCTTGTACTCGTCCAGATTCACGGATTTCACTTCGGAAAAATCCAGGTCGCCCTGGCTGTACCACTGGATCAGCTGCTTGTACGTTCCGATAGGAGAGGAACCGGTTGCCAATCCCAGCACACAGTCGGGTTTCATGATCACCTGCGCGGAAATAACATTAGCTGCCTTTCTGCTCATGGCATCATAGTCTTTTACCTGGTACACCCTCATAATAATTACCTCCATAAAAATTTTTTTATGCCTTTATAATTAATAGGATAACATTTTTATGTCATACTTTCAATGGGTATTTACATAGAATATAAACTAAAGGGGTGATGATATGTCTAATTATCGCAGATTGATTTCGTACATATATGCTTACGAGGGCGGAATAAAAGGAAAAAATGTGGGTTTTGCCAAATTGGAAGTGAGAAACGGGCAGTGTAAGATCCAGGTCAACGTAAGAAACGTATACATCGGGAACCAGGATACAGGGGTCTATCTCCTGTCCGGGTCCGAGGAGATACTGGTTGGAAGGATTTTTATCAGAAACGGGGCAGGGGAGTTCAGAGCTGTGGTGAGTGTGAGCAATGTGGCCGGCTCCGGACATAGCATTGACCAGTGCTATGGATTGACGGTCCACAACCTGTCGGATTCCTGGCAGTGTTACACTACGATCTGGGAGGACGCGGTGGCCCACGCCGCTGAAGTGGTTCTTGAGGAAGCCACTTCAGAGCGAGTGAAAAAGGAGGAGCCGGTGCAGGGGGCTGTGTCCAAGGCCGTGGAGGAGGAGATCGAGGTCCAAAGCCGGAAGGCCAAGGAGTCCAAAGTTCAGGAAGAGCTGCCATCGCCTTCTTCTGTTATACCGCCAGTGGAACAGGCGGGGGAGGAGATCCTGCGCCCTGGGGACATGGAAACAATGGAACTACGGCCTATGGAAGTGCTGCCTATAGGGAAAGAGTTAAAGGCGGCAGATCTAGGCAAGAATGGCAGTCAGGGGGAATCGGAGCTTACAGAGGAGAGACGGGAAGACCCGACTGTGGGAGAACATACAGGTGGCAATGGTACGGAGTCTTTGGAGGAGTCTGCAGCGGATCGGACAGAGCAGACGGGGGATGTGAGGAAGGAATCGGAATCGATGCAGGGCGGGCAGGAGGTAAAAGATCAGGGTCTTGCAGAGACAGAAGAACCGGAAGGACCACAGAGGATGGATCAAAGTCCGGACGTCGGTTTATGGAGAGAGGAGAACCACGATGATCCTGACGGGCCGGAACAGAACGGGCAGCTGCGGATGCAGTCAACGTCCCAGCAGGGAATGTCAAACAACAGCCAGCCACAGCCGGCTCGGTCGAATCAGTGGGGGCAGACAGGGATACTGTTTCCTCCTAACTGGTTTGCGCGGCCTAACAGACAGAGCCGTCCGGTTTCGTCTCCGTCCGGGCGTCAGATACATCCGGGCAGCGGGACGGGGGCTCGTCAGATGCCGGGGCCGGGGTTTTTCCGGCAGGAGGAGGTGCTGCAGCCTGTGGGGACATCTTCCCCCGGGGAGATTCCGTCATTAGCAGGCAGCTTGGCGCCGCAGCCCGGCCCTGCTGTTCAGAACCAGCCCCAGGGGTTCGGTGAGCCACATCCGGAACCATTCGCTCAGAGTCAGCCCCAGGGTTTTGGCCAGGCACAGCCGGAACCGATTAATCAGCCCCAGAGTCAGCCGTCCGGCCAGTCTCAGAGTCAGGCGTCCGGTCAAGGCCAGGATCAGCCGTCCGGCCAGGGCCAGAGTCAGCCGTCCGGCCAGGGCCAGAGTCAGCCGTCCGGCCAGGGCCAGAGTCAACCGTCCGGTCAGGGTCAGAGTCAGGCGTCCGGTCAGGGCCAGAGTCAGCCGTCCGGTCAGGGTCAGAGTCAGGCGTCCGGTCAGGGCCAGAGTCAGGCATCCGGTCAGAACCGGAGTCAGCTGTCCGGTCAAGGCCAGAGTCAGCCATCCGGCCAAGGCCAGAGTCAACCGTCCGGTCAGGGCCAGAGTCAGCCATCTGGTCAGGATCAGGGCAAACTGTCCGACCAGATCCAGTCGCCCGTTCAGAATGAGCAGCCAGGCCATTCCCGTTCTGCTGCGGCGGAACAAAGCCGTCCGGCAAATACCATTGGGCCGGAATCCCATATATCCGAAGATGAGCCAAAGATTGACAATGTTTGGCAGAGGTTTTATAAAACCTATCCCAAAATACAGGCATTTGATTACAACGGCGGATGCGAGATACTTACCATAAAGCCTCAGGATATCGGTCTTCTTCCAAGGGAAACGTGGGGGTATGGGAACAACAGCTTTCTTCTGCATGGATATTACAACCACCGATATCTGATATTTGCCAGGCTGAATAATCCAAAAGGTCGTCCCAGATATTTGCTGGGCGTTCCGGGCCATTATTTCAGCAATGAAAAATATATGGCGGCAATGTTCGGGTTCCCTAACTTTGTGCTGTCGAAGGTGCAGCCTACAGGGGACGACCGGTTCGGTTATTGGTACACCGACATTCGTCTGGGCTCGTAAAATCGACAGATATCTTTACGATCGCCATTTTCATTTCTTGGACTTTCGGTTATACTGTAAGAGAACATAAACATCACAAAAAGAGGAATCCTGCATGACAACAGAAGAAAAGTATATGAGAGAGGCCATCCGGCAGGCAAAGAAGGCCGCGGCCATCAATGAGGTTCCTATTGGGTGCGTCATCGTCTATGAGGAGAAGATCATCGCAAGAGGATATAACCGGAGGATCATCGATAAAAATGTGCTGGCCCACGCCGAGATTTCCGCCATCCGCAAAGCTTGTAAAAAGATGGGGGACTGGCGGCTGGAAGGCTGCACCATGTATGTGACCCTGGAACCGTGCCCCATGTGTGCCGGGGCCATCGTCCAGGCCCGCATCCCTAAAGTGGTCATGGGCTGCATGAACCCAAAAGCCGGGTGCGCGGGTTCGGTGCTGGATATGCTCCACCAGCCGGGATTCAACCATCAGGTGGAAACAGAGACCGGGATTTTAGGGGAAGAGTGTTCCGGGTTGTTGAAAAGTTTTTTTAAGGCGCTTCGTTTAAGCAGGAAGGTGGGAGTTGCTGATCATGTATAATTGAGTGAGTAAAGTCGGATTTAGTCGTAGGCCAGGGAGGGACGGGACATCTCTCCTTCTCTGACTGGCATCACGACAACCTCCGCCCTTTGCTCACTCAATAATACAGCAAGAGGCCCGATAACAATAACATATGGAAGCAGCCAGGGAAGCCGGATAAGATAATCTGCACCTTGACAAAAACATCTGTCCGGGGTATACTTAACAGGCTACCTAAGTCATAAAGCTTCCGTGCAGCCGGGGAGATAGCGGTGCCCTGTACCTGCAATCCGCTCTAGCAGGGGTGATGTCTCACCCCGGGCAGTTTACTGTGGAGCTGCCCTGTGTAAGTGGCGATGACGTTTGGGTCTTGCGCAACAGAACTCTGTGAACCGTGTCAGGGCAGGAATGCAGCAGCACTAAGCGGAATCTTCTGTGTGCCGCGAGGCAGCCTGGACTGAGTTAACTGCACAGGTAACGTCTGTGGTATCTGCACAAAGTGAGACGCACGGATTTAATTTTATAAAAGTATATCCTCCGGGGAGACAAAGGCGTATTTGTCCCCCCGGAAGTTTTTTGTTAAGGAAAAGACTTTTCCCTTGCTCCCGTAAAACCTTTGTATTATAATTACAGAATGGAATTTGTAACTTTGTTGTAACATATCTTTGGGGGAAAGGAATGATGAAAACATGAGAGTAGGAATGTTGACCAGCGGAGGAGACTGCCAGAGTCTCAACGCCACCATGAGGGGAGTTGCAAAAGCACTTTACAGGATGTACGGCGACGATGTGGAGATCATCGGCTTTGAGGATGGCTACAGAGGGCTGATCTATGCCGATTACCACGTGATGAAGCAGTCGGATTTTTCCGGGATCCTGACAGAAGGCGGCACGATCCTGGGTACATCCAGGCAGCCCTTTAAACTGATGCGGGTGCCTGATGAAAACGGTCTGGATAAAGTCGAGGCCATGAAGCATACTTACAAAAAGCTGAAACTGGAGTGTCTTGTAGTGCTGGGAGGCAACGGCAGCCAGAAGACGGCCAACCTTTTAAGGGAGGAAGGCTTAAACATCGTATCCCTGCCAAAGACCATTGACAATGACCTTTGGGGAACAGAGATGACATTCGGTTTTCAAAGCGCGGTAAATGTAGCCACCAATGCCATTGACTGCATTCACACTACTGCGGCATCCCACGGACGGGTATTTATCGTGGAGGTCATGGGACACAAAGTAGGCTCCCTGACCCTTCATGCGGGAATTGCCGGAGGCGCGGACATCATTCTGATTCCGGAGATCCCTTACGATATCAACGTAGTGGTAGACGCCTTAAAAGAGCGCAACAGAAAAGGAAAACGTTTCTCCATACTGGCAGTAGCAGAAGGCGCTATTTCCAAAGAAGACGCCAAGCTTAGTAAAAAAGAATTAAAAGAGAAGAGAAAAAACGGAGTAGTTTATCCGTCCGTTGCCTACGAACTGGGGGCTCAGATCGAGGAGCTGACAGGCCAGGAGGTGCGGGTTACGGTTCCGGGCCATATGCAGAGAGGCGGAGAGCCCTGCCCCTATGACCGGGTTCTTTCCACCAGAGTCGGCGCGGCTGCTGCGAAACTGATCCAGAACAAGACATATGGATATATGGTCTGCATAAAGGATGGGGAAGTTGACAAGGTTCCTTTGGAGGAAGTGGCAGGCAAGTTAAAAACCGTAGACCCCAAGTGTTCCATGATAAAAGAAGCAAAGCTTATCGGCATTTGCTTCGGAGATGAGTAAAACCATACAGAGGTGAAACCATGTCTTACACGGCGCTTTACCGCAAATGGCGTCCTGCCGGATTTGCGGATGTAAAAGGTCAGGACCACATCGTTCAGACTTTGAAAAATCAGATAACATCAGGGCGCATAGGCCACGCTTACCTGTTTTGCGGCACCAGAGGCACCGGAAAGACCAGTATTGCCAAGATATTTGCCCGGGCGGTAAATTGTGAGGAGCCGGTGGATGGAAGTCCCTGCGGCCATTGCAGGATCTGTAAAAATATCGCTGCCGGCTCCTCCCTGAACGTGGTGGAGTTTGACGCCGCCTCCAACAACGGCGTGGAGAACATCCGGGATATCCGGGAACAGGTGCAGTATCCGCCTACGGAAGGAAGATACCGGGTTTATATCATCGACGAGGTGCATATGCTGTCAACAGGGGCATTTAACGCATTGCTTAAGACCCTGGAGGAGCCGCCCTCCTATGTGATCTTTATCCTGGCCACCACAGAAGTTCACAAAATTCCGGTTACGGTGCTGTCCAGGTGCCAGAGATACGATTTTAAGCGGATCACCGTGGCCACCATCACTGACAGGCTTGCGGAGCTGTCCCGGGCCGAGAACATCCAGGTGGAGGAGAAGGCGCTGGGGTACATTGCCAGAGCGGCGGACGGAGCCATGAGAGATGCCTTAAGCCTGTTGGATCAGTGTGTTGCCTTTCATTTTGGAGAGTTTCTGACTTATGACCATGTGCTGGATATACTGGGAGCCGTTGATACAAAGATATTCAGCAAGATGTTCCGGTCAGTGACAGGGCAGAATACCACAGACTGCATTTATCAGCTGGAGGAATTGGTGATACAGGGAAGAGAGCTGGGGCAGTTTGTGACTGATTTTATCTGGTATATGAGAAATCTTCTGCTGACACAGACTACGGACAGCGGCGAAGCTGTCCTGGATATGTCGGCGGAGAATAAAAAAGCGTTGGAAGAGGACGCGAAGCTGGCGGACGGAGAGACCCTGATGCGGTACATCCGGGTATTTTCCGAGTTGTCTAACCAGATCCGTTATGCCAGCCAGAAAAGAGTCCTCATAGAGCTGGCATTTATAAAATTGACAAAACCGCAGATGGAGCACAATTATGACTCCATTATAGAGCGGCTGAATAAGATCGAGGAACAGCTGGAAGAGGGGATACCTGTGAATCCGGCGGCACTGAGCCGGATGGATCCCATGCAGGCAGGAATGGCAGCAGGGGAGGATGGAAGCAGTGCGGGGGTAGACGCGGCGTCTGTCAGGACTCCAGGATCATCCTCCCAGGGCGCGGCGTCCTATGAGGCGACGCCTCCGGCTTCGGTTACCCTGCCAAAGGGCCAGCTGGAAGACCTGCAGATGATACGCAATGAGTGGGGGAAGATAATCCGAAATCTGGGCGGCGTCATTCGCTCCAGTTTCCGGGATACCATTGTGGAGCCAAGCGGCGACAGCTGCCTCACAGTGGTATTTGCCAATATAGATAATTACGAGATCGGGAGGCGCCCCACTATCATGGGGGAGCTGGAAGAATATGTGAAGGAGACTTACAACAAGGAGATTTATTTTAAAACCAGGCTTTTAGGGACCGGGGAGCGGATAGATACCGTGTATGTAAGTGACGACGAATTGAAAAATCATATCCATATGGATATTACTATAGAAGACGATATCGGATAGATGAGAGGAGATTATTATGGCTAAGAGAGGCGGATTTCCGGGCGGTATGCCTGGCAACATGAACAATTTGATGAAGCAGGCCCAGAAGATGCAGAGGCAGATGGAGGAAACCACCAGAGAACTGGAAGCCAAAGAATATTCGGCGTCAGCAGGAGGTGGAGCCGTGACGGTGACCGTGTCCGGCAAGAAGGAAGTCACATCCGTTAAGATCGCCCCGGAGGCTGTGGACCCAGATGATGTGGAGATGCTGGAAGATATGATTATGGCTGCGGTCAACGAGGCGTTCCGCCAGATGGAAGAGGAATCAAACAGCGCCATGGCAAAACTCACCGGAGGCATGGGCGGAGGATTTCCGTTCTAATTATGGATTATTACAGCAATCAGATTACCAGATTAATTGAAGAATTGTCAAAACTTCCGGGTATTGGAGCAAAATCAGCTCAGAGACTTGCGTTCCATATTATTAATATGCCCAAGGAGCAGGTGGAACGGCTGTCAAATACCATGGTAAACGCAAAAGCCCAGGTCCGCTACTGTAAAGAGTGTTTTACGCTGACAGACCAGGATTTATGTCCCATATGCAGCAGTGGGAAACGGGACCACCAGACGATCATGGTGGTTGAGAATCCAAGGGATCTGGCTGCCTACGAGAAGACGGGAAAGTACGATGGCGTTTACCATGTACTTCATGGGGCTATTTCCCCCATGCTGGGAATCGGGCCGGGAGAGATCAAGCTGAAAGAGCTTATGCAGAGGCTTCAGGGCGATGTGAAGGAAGTTATCATTGCTACCAATTCCAGTTTGGAGGGGGAAACTACAGCCATGTACATCAGCAAGCTGATAAAGCCAACAGGGATCACAGTCAGCCGGATCGCCAGCGGTGTTCCGGTGGGAGGAGATTTGGAGTACATAGACGAGGTGACGCTGCTTCGGGCGCTGGAAGGGAGAGTACAACTGTAGCGGCAGCCGCCTTGCAAGAAGGGGCGCGGTTTTTGCGCTGACGGAGGAAACGATGGATAAATACGAGTTTAACATAAAAGTTGAACAGATTAAAAAAATGGTCAATAAAGAGGACTTCGCAACCGCCATGAAGATTGCTGATACTATAGATTGGCGGCGGGTGCGCAATGCCAACCTCTTGTCAACTATCTCCCAGGTATACGAAAAGAACGAGCAGTATCAGGAAGCAAAGGAAGTGCTGCTTCTGGCGTTTGAGAGAGCTCCCATTGGAAAAAGGTTCCTTTATAAACTTACGGAGCTGGCCTTGAAGGAAGGGAGTATAAGGGAGGCAGAGGACTACTACCAGGAATTCTGCGAGCTGGCGCCGGAGGATACCCGGCAGTATATTCTGCGGTATTTGATATTGAAAGAAAAGCGGGCGTCCCAAGACCAGCTGATCCAGGCTCTGGAGCGGTATATCAACGCGGAGCTGGATGAGAAGTGGATGTATGAGCTGGCAAACCTCTATGCCAAGGCCGGAAGGATCGATGCCTGTGTCCAGCTGTGCGATAAGATGATCTTGTTGTTTGGCGTCGGGACTTATGTGGATAAGGCCACAGAATTAAAGCAGCAGTATGGGCAGTCAAACAATTTTCAGAGACCGACAGCTCAGACGCCGGCGCGCAATACTTACGGCGGAAATGTTATACAGATGCCTAGGGTATCTGCTTACAGCGGAAACTGGCAGAATTCCGGCAACGAACAGGAGACGGCCGGTCCTGCGGGCTATGGGACAAATAATGGTTCTGGGACGTCGTATGGTCCCGACAATAATTATGGGACAGGGGCAGGCTATGGTACCGGGGGCAGTTATGCAGGGGACCAGAGCTATGGCCCTGAAAGCAGTTATGGCCAAGGGCCAGACTACAGCTCCGGGACCGGCTATGGCGTGAACCGGGATTATAGCCAGGAAACAGCGGGTTACGGCTCTCAGGTAAGTTATGGAGTGGAAAACAGTTATGGTTCCCAGGAAACTTATGGGGCAGAAGGCGGTTATGTTTCCCAGGCTGGCTATGGAACGGAAAGCAGTTATGGTTCCCAGGAGAACTATGGAACGGAAAACGGCTATGGTACCCAGGGGGGTTATGTAGCGGGAAATGGCTATGGTACCCAGGGGGGTTATGTAGCGGAAAATGGCTACGGCTCCCAAGGAGGGTATGAAACGGAAAATAGCTATGGTATCCAGGGGGGTTATGGAGCGGAAGGCGGTTACGGTTCTCAGGAGAGCTATGGAACGGAAGGTGGTTACGGCTCTCAGGAGAGTTATGGAATGGAAAGCGGTTACGGCTCTCAGGAGAGTTATGGAGCAGAAGGCGGTTATAGCTCCCAGACTGGTTATGGAACAGAAAGCCATTATGGCTATCAGAAAGGTTATGGAGCGGAAGGCGGCTATGGCGCCCCGGGGGGTTACGGAGTAGAGAACGGTTACGGCTCCCCGAAAGGCTATGGAGTGGAACATAATTATGGTTCTCAGAAGGGAGATGGGGGACACATGAGCTATGGCCCCCAGGGCGCTCCGGGACCGGGTTATGTGCCTTCTGAAAACTATGGGGCCGGGACCGATTCTGGCGTACCCAGTCCATCTTATGGAAGCGATGAAGATTATGGCATGGAAACGGGCAATGGTTATATTCAGGATTCCCATTACGGCGGCAGAGAGTATATGCCCTATGGAAGCGGAGACGCCTATGGTACGGAAGAGACTTATGACAGCGGAATAGATTATGGCGCCCCAGAGGATTATCCAGATAGTCATGACTATGACCAGGTACCATGGCAGGAACCAGAGGGGGAGATAGCCAGGCAGAGGCCGGCCGGTTATGGGCATAGAGAATATGGGTATGCCAATCCCCATGGAGGTTATCCCCAGGCCGGACCTTATGTTGTGGATGAAGAGATGATGGCAAATCTGCACCAGGCAGCAGCTGAAAAAGAACTTGCGGCAGAGATGTCCAGAATTTCCACGGAGGAGTATGCAGAGCCGCAGCCAGTGTCCAATCAGACCAGAGTATTTCGGGGAAAAAATAATATAAGGATCCTCCGGCCAAGAGAGGAGGAGGAAAAGATCTATTATCCCCGCTCTTATACGACCCACCACATGATAATTGAAGCCGAAACTGCCCGGGAAGGGTTTGAGATGGCTGTGGAAGAGTTGAAAAAGGTTCATCAGGAAACCGGCGTGAATAATGCGGTCATCAAGATTTCCGGACGCAAGCTAAGTAAAAGAGGAATCTTTAATGTCTCTGATAAGCTGTCAGGAAAAGATCTGATCGTGGAGGAGGCGGGCGATCTGACCCAGAGGGATCTGGAAGAATTGCAGATGCTTTTGGAGCGGGATGAGACAGGCATGATCGTAGTTCTCATCGACACTCCCCATCAGATCGTGGAATTGCACCAGCAGAATCCCGGTTTTATAAATCTGTTCAAGTGTATTGGTCCGGAAACATATGAGGAGGAGCCAATACATCAGGCAGAGAATCAGGTTCATGAGGAACCCTCCACCATAGAAGAAAGCCCTGTTCCGGAACCTGCGACAGACACGGAGGCAGAGCAAACACTTCGGGAGGCAGACCCGGAGACAGGATCCCAGGCCCAGCCGGAAGAGGAACCAAAAGAAGAGACATTGCCGTCTCCGTTGGAGAAGGATCCCCATGTGGATATAACTTCTCAGGCGCTTCAGGAAGAGAAGACGATACAGGAATCTGCGGATAGTCAGGAGGCAGAAAAAGAGCCTGAAAAAGAGCCTGAGGATCTGCCTGAACATTCAGGTGGAAAAGACGAAATTTCGGAGAAAGTCCACGAGCCCAAGGACGATTCGGATACCCCGCGGGAGTATGAGGATGAGTCATATTCGGAGGAAGAACATCCGGAAGAGGATTATTCAGAAGAAGATTATCCGGACGAAGATTACCCGGACGAAGATTACTCGGACGGGGATCAATACCAGGAAGAGAACGGGTTCCAGGATGTGGAGCCGGATGGTGAAGAATATGACGAGTCCTTTGACGAGGAGGCATACGACGATCAGGAGTATGAAGAGCCGGAACCTGTGGATGATGATGAGGAGCTGGGAATTGACGCGTTTGCGGATTATGCGGTGCAGTATGCCAGCGATATCGATTGCAGTATCACCGGTAAGAGTCTGCTTGCGTTATACGAGCGGGTGGAAGTTATGGAAGAGGACGGAATCCCACTAACCAGGGCTAATGCGGAAGATATGATCGAAGAGGCTGCGGATAAAGCTGAGAAACCATCCCTTGGCGGACTAATAAAGGGAGTGTTTTCTTCTAAATATGATAAAGATGGTTTGCTGATTTTAAAGGAAGAGCATTTCGTGTAGGAAAGAGAGGATCAGATGAACACTCGATTGATCGCGTTAGATTTGGATGGTACGCTTCTGGATGACCAGAAGCGTTTGCCTGAGAGGAACAGGAAGGCTTTGGAGGCGTGCGTTTCCAAAGGGATTTACGTAGTCCCATGTACCGGGCGTACAGCAGCCGGGATACCGGAGGTCATAAAGGAGATTCCAGGTATACGTTTTGGGATCACAGTAAACGGCGGTATGCTGGTAGATATGCAGGAAGACCGGATTTTGGATGAGAAACTGCTTTCCCCACAGATTGTAGTGGAGATTTACGAGCTTTTAGAGGAATATCATGTAATGTGCGACGCATATATTCAGGGAGACGGATTTTCTGAACGGTATTGCTTTGAGCATATGGATGAGTATGCAATTCCCGTCCTGGTGCAGGAGCTGGTCAAAAAAACTCGTGTACCTATTGATAATATGAAAGAGTATATCAGAAAACGCAACTGCATGGTAGATAAACTGAATCTTTTTTTTGATGACAAAGACCAGAGGGCTCAGGTTCGCGGGAGACTGATGGAAAGAGGGGATATATTGGTCAGCTCTTCATTTCCTTTTAACCTGGAGATCAATGGTCCCGGAGCTTCCAAAGGAGAGGGGATTCTCCGTCTGGCGCAGATTCTTGGCGTAAGAGCGGAGGAGACGATGGCTTTTGGAGACGGAGAAAACGATCTGTCTATGATGGAGAAAGCCGGAATCAGTATTGCTATGGAAAATGGAGAGGCTTCTATACAGGAAAAAGCAGATTATATAGCGCCATGTAATAATGATGCCGGGGTGGCGCAGATGCTGGAAAAGATGGTCCTTTCCTGACAATGATGAGGAGCCTATGAAAAATTGGTTTGAGATAATAATAGGAATATATTTGCTGGGGATGATCCTATATGGTCATTACAGGGGGGCTATACGTATGGCAGTTTCCATGGTGGCATTTATTGCCACCTTCCTTATTGTTCATATCGCTATGCCCTCTATGACGGTATTTGTAAAAAATCAGACACCGATTTATGGGTGGATACAGGAAAGCCTCAAAGATGCCTTGATACCTGAGGAAAACGGGGAAGAACTATTTGATGAGAGAGAGATTCTGGGTAATCTGAATTTGCCGCAGGAAGTTCAGGAACTTTTGCTGGAACATCATGAGGTTGATCTTTACAACGCCCTGGGGATCCATACATTTGCAGAGTATGTAAGTGATTATGTAGCCGGATTGATCGTCCGGGCTGCAGGCTTTGTTATTTTATTTTTTGTAGTGTATGTGGTTGTACATGTACTTATGCGATGGCTGGATCTGATGGCTAGGCTTCCTATTGTATCCGGTGTAAATAAACTGGCAGGCGCCTTGTTAGGGGGGATTCAGGGACTGTTTTTCGTCTGGCTGTTCCTTTTGCTGGTAATGGCGTTTTCCAGAAGCGGCTGGGCAAGCCAGGTGATAACCCAGATTGAATCCAGCAAATGGCTGTCTTTTTTATATCATTACAATGTTTTGTCCAGATTAGTGCTTGGGTTTATAAAAGGGATATTCTGATATTAAAGAGGTAAAAAAGTTCAAAAAAATAGCAGATATCCCTTGACATTTCCTGCATGAAATGGTATAGTTAATTCCGCTGTAAGAAATACGGCAGATATTTTTAATAATAATAAAAAAATGATAAAAAAGTTGTTGACAAAGCAGAAACGATATGATATAGTAAATGAGTTGCTGCTGAACACCAGACAACAACACGGACCTTGAAAATCGAAGATTGAACAGTATGTAAGACCCTGAAAATTCCAAATAAAAAGGCTTAAGGTTAAGCCTTGGATTTGAGAGAATTCAGAACGAATGCGAAAGCAAACGAACCAAACAACAGTAGAACGGTAAAAAGAATTAGCCAAGAGTTGATTCTGAATACCGGATTAAACCTTTTAACATGAGAGTTTGATCCTGGCTCAGGATGAACGCTGGCGGCGTGCTTAACACATGCAAGTCGAGCGAAGCGTATTAGCGGAAGTTTTCGGATGGAAGCGGATATGACTTAGCGGCGGACGGGTGAGTAACGCGTGGATAACCTGCCTCATACAGGGGGATAACAGTTAGAAATGACTGCTAATACCGCATAAGCGCACAGGACCGCATGGTCCGGTGTGAAAAACTCCGGTGGTATGGGATGGATCCGCGTCTGATTAGCTGGTTGGTGAGGTAACGGCCCACCAAGGCGACGATCAGTAGCCGACCTGAGAGGGTGGCCGGCCACATTGGGACTGAGACACGGCCCAAACTCCTACGGGAGGCAGCAGTGGGGAATATTGCACAATGGGGGAAA
>ERZ808049.350-NODE-350-length-27648-cov-17.087447_pt1 | contig 27648 bp, 27 predicted proteins | sample MGYA00380198_ERZ808049 | MGnify/ENA primary metagenome ERZ808049 (study PRJEB31490, sample SAMN06133414) | mouse gut metagenome | isolation source: Z2_2 | host: mice | place: China: Chengdu | collected 2015-05 ...
GGCAACGGAAAGAAAAATATTACAGCTACAATTTTGGAGAAAGTAGCACGTAATTCGGTGAAAGCAGCAGCCGACAGCAGATGTATGTACTGTCTGCATCAGCCCAAGCAGCCGACAGGGATCAAGAAGCTTTCCAGATAAGAAAGGCATACAGAAAAAAACTGCCATATGTGTAGGGCGACTTACATATATGGCAGTTTTTTTGTGAAAAGAGGTTTACATTATTTCAGGTTATGTCAATCTATTTCCCAAATATTGAGCATTAAATATATTGTAGACAATTTATAAGGAAGAAGCATATTGATTTTATAGTCTAAAAAGGGAAAAGTTTCATTTAAACTCGGAAAAATTACGAGTAAAATAATTTCGGAAAAATGAATGATACAATAATCACATAATCTATTCGGGCATGAAATACATTTTAAGGAGGAATAAACAATGAGAGAAGACATTTTGAAATTAACGAACCCGATGGAAGAAAACGAGCTGGAGCAGATCCTTGGCGGCGGAGATGGTGTGTTTACCACTATCAGCCATGAGTGCAACATGAACACTTGGCAGTTCATTTTTACATGCTGCTCATAAGGAGGAAAAACGATGAGAGAAGACATTTTGAAATTAACGAACCCGATGGAAGAAAACGAGCTGGAGCAGGTCCTTGGCGGCGGAGATGGTGTGTTTACCACTATCAGCCATGAGTGCAACATGAACACCTGGCAGTTCATATTTACTTGTTGCTCATAAAGAGTAACCATGATGCTCGAATAGGATTATTCATGAGCCGCTTAGAAAATCTAAGCGGCTCATGTGATAATATAAAAACATAAACAAATTTTCAAATAGGTTAGGAGATAATGATATGGATAAAAAATTTTCGGATAAAAGATTTTGCGTGCTTTATATTGAGTATATATATAGGTATATTGTAAAAAAGCTGGAAAAAGAAGAAAAGATAAATATTGAGTTTTTATACAGTGATGTTGTCAAAAACTTGTTTGAAAAAGACATTTTTATAAAATGCTTTAAATCGCTGGTGTATTGTATGAATTTAGAACGAGTTTCTGGAAACTTGGTTGGAGATACGCCTGAAGAAAGATATAGTTTTTTCGCAAATACAGATTATAGTATAACCGCTATGGAAAAAACTTTCCCATTAATGAAATCACAAATATATAGTGAAATAAAAGAAAAGTTTGTGTATATATTAAATGTCATTTCATCATTTAAAAGTGATGAGAGGAAAATTTGTAAATATTTCTTTGGAACAGAAAAAGAAAATATTGCAGAAATAATTAATGGTGGTGATTGGCATAATAACAAATGTGTAGTAGTTATACTATTTGAATCAGGAAATAAAATTGTTTTTAAGCCAACAAAGGGGGAAAATATAGTATTTTTAAAAGAAATATTGAGATTTTTCTTCTGTGAAGAATATATAGATTTATACGATTATGTGTTAGAAAAAAATGGTATGTGGGTTAGGTTTATTGATCATACAGAGATTTATAAACAAAATGAGATAAATCAATTTTATTTTAATTATGGAAAAATTCTATTTGTATCATATCTGCTTGGGATAAATGATTTGCATTATGAAAATATAATTGCACATAATCAATATCCAGTAATTACTGACGTGGAGACAATTTTTTCTTCATATCTTTTTTTTGATACCCATAAATTTGATTATAATGCTCAGTACCTGGCAACAAAAAAATTAGTGTATGGTGTAATGGCAACAGGTTTAATTCCTATATTTTCAATGACGGAATATTTTGGTGGAGATGTTAGCTGTCTATCTAATAAAGGTATAAAAATTACAGTGGAAAGAATAGAAAATGAAAACAGGGACGATTTATATATATATTCAGATTACGAAATTATAAAGCAGTATAATCATTTGCCTAACATGGATATAGATCCATTATTGTACGGTGCCTATGTATCTAAAGGTTTTGAGGAAGCTACATTAATATGTGAAAAAAATATTGATGCAATTAAAAAGTATATTTTAGATAATTTGAGCAAAGTAGAGGCACGCATAATTTTGAATATGACAAAGGTATATTCAAGAATTGTGCGTATAAAAAATGAGCCTAAGTATAGGAATAATATGGAATTGTTTAATAAATTATTGCTCAACTTAAAAAGGAATAATCAATTTAACGCGGAAGTTTATGCTTTTGAGGTTGCTGAATTAGAGAGTGGAAACATTCCTAGCTTTTATTGGAATATTGATAGGAATGAAGTTTATGGTTATCACAAAAGCGAGACAATTAAGGTATTAGAGATGCATGAGATTTCTGCAAGTAAAATATCTGAAATTATTGACTATCAAACAAATGATGAAATTATATCAGAGCAGAAAAAGATGATAACAGATTCCATAGCAACTAATATTGCTTTAGGAATTGAATATATGAATATGAAATTAGATGAAAAGAGCAATGTATTGTCCAATAATACGCATGAAATGTTAAGGGATGGCATTGACAGTAAAAGGATTGTGGGATCGGATAAAACCGTAAGCTGGATTGGTTTGATGGTAAATGATAGAGAGCAATTGGAATACTCAATGTTGGATATGTCGCTATATTCAGGTATAGCCGGTATTGGATATATGTATATTTCAGAATATATAAATAAAAAGGATAAAGATGCAAAATTAATCATTCAAGATATTTTCTATACAATTGATTATTTGTGTGATAAAGGCAACTTCAATGAGCATAATATTTCGTATTTTTGCGGGCTTACTGGAATATACGCTTTTTTGGCTTTGATAAAAGATAATAACATTTTAGATGTATCAAAAGTAGAGAAGTGTATTGAAAAAATACAAATATTAATTAGAAATAATATAGTAAAAACAAATGAATATGATACACTTTCGGGTATTCATTCCTCCGTGATTTATTTCTTTTCACGACACGAAAAAGATGAGTTTGCAAAGGACATGATATTTAGTATTTCAAATTATTTTTTGGAAAACTTTAAAATTGAAATTATGGGTAAAAATAGCAATTATGCCAGTTTTGCACATGGATATTCTGGAATTATTACTTCGATTTTGTGCATGAATAGATTAACAAAAAATGAAAGATTCTATACTATTGTAGATGATTTATTAAAATATGAAAACAAATTATATTTGGGAGATTTTAAGTGGCAGGATTTAAGAACAGATAAAAAAAGCCATTCGCATTTTTGGTGTCATGGTTCATGTGGAATGATGATTGCAAGATTGATATGGAAAAAATATGATTTTGTTAAGGATGGAATAATCGACATAACGGATCAGGAGTTGTCAAAACAATTACATCAATATTATATGGAAATCCTTAGTCTTAAATTGGATACTCAAAATTACTCGTTGTGTCATGGCAATTTTGCCTTTATTGACTATCTGCTTTCTTATAACAAAATTTTCAATATAGATTTTGAAAGTAGTAGGTATATAAAAAAAACAAAGGAACTCGGAGAACAGAATGGCTTTAGTTGTATTGGAGCAGCCGGGGCAATTAATTCATTAGGCTTTATGGTTGGTGAATCAGGGATTCAATATGTGTTAAATAGAGTAAGTAATGAGCAATTGCCTTCAATACTGTTTATTGAAACTATTTAGAAATGAGGTAAAAGAAGTTGAAAATAATATTACAAACGAACAAATCAGATTGTTTACTAACATGTGCAGCTATGATTATGGATTCATGTGGATGTAAAATTCCGGTCTATCAATTAGTCGAAAAAGTAGAACTTTCTATGGCTGGAAGTAATGTTCTGCAATTAAAGCAGGTATTAGGCGAGTTGGGGTTTAATGTTGAAGGCTATAGATTGGAGTTTCATGAAATGAGTGGAGCAAGTATGCCATTCATTGCGCATGTAAATAATTCACATTTTGTAGTAATAAGTAAAATTACCAAAAAGAAAATTATGGGGATAGATCCGGCAATTGGAAAAATAACATATTCCTATGATGAGTTTAGTTCTATTTATAGTGGTGTTATTATAACAATTGGGAAAGCAAAAGATCATGTAAAGAAGAAAAGGAAAGAGCAAAAAGACTTAATAGAATTTATTAGTGACAAAAAGTTGATTCTGATTTTAGCTGGTTTATTTGTCACTTCCATTTTTACTCAAATAGTTGCTGTTAGCTATTCATATATGTATTCTTTGGCGGGGACAGACGAATCATATTTTCAGTTAATTTTAGTAGTAGTGTTAGCTATTGTATTACTTGGAACAGGGAGTATGATTCAAGGAATGCTGACGAAAAGATTTAATATACTGTACGAACAACTGTATGGAAATAAATTAATTGATAGGTTAATGGAGAAAAATTATAAGTTTTTTTCTTTTAGAAGTAATGGAGATTTACTGTATCGTATAAATGCAAGAGGTATGATTAAGGATGCAATACTATTGAAAATAGTTCCATCGCTTATATCTTTATGTACTATTATTTTGGTACAAATATTAATATTCAATAAAAACATTTTATTGAGTATGGTTTTACTTAGTGTAAATATCATATATTTGCTGATATATATATCCATCAGTAAAATTTCATATATGGAAAGTAATAAATATACACAGAAATTAATACAGCTAAATACAACAAGTGAAAACATTATTAGAACCATTCCAACAATAAAAGTTTTAGATGTAGAAAAAGTTTTTATGGAAAAATGGCATAGTGAGAATGTTATTCAAGCTGAACATTATGGACATTTAGTCGTGATACAGAGTATTCAAAGTATTTTCACCAATATATATACATATATGGTTCCAATTGCGATAAGTATTTTTAGCATTGTACTTAATTCCAGCGAAGATGTTTTTAATCAAATGGCATTAATACCGTTATTGTATTTGTTGGTTCAAAATGTGGTAATAATCGCACAAGCTTTAAATTCCATATATAATGTTTTGCCTAATATTGATAAAACACAAGAATTATTAGATGATCAATTTATGCAGGATAAAAAGAGAGAGTATGCAACGCTGGACAGTGATCAGCAGGTCATTATTAAAAATATGTCATATTATTATGGCAGAGTTAAATGTCTAAGTGAGGTAAATATAAACATAGAAAAAGGGAAAAAGTATGCTGTTATTGGTGCATCAGGTAGTGGAAAATCCACCTTGTTAAAAATTATTGCAAATTTACTAAATGATTATCATGGAGAAGTTTTATTTAATAAGGAAATAAATATATCAAAACCTATTTATCTTGATCAGGAAGCTTCTATTTTAGATGGGAGTATAATGGAAAACATTTTATTTGGTCAACAATGCTTAAATGAAAGATTACTGGAGATTTGTCAGGCAGTTGGGATAGATGAAATAATTAAGAAGCAACCGCAAAATTGGATGACCAATATTTCTAAGGGGAGAAATTTGTCTCGTGGACAAGAGCAAAGAATTTGTTTGGCTAGGTGTTTGATTAAAGAAGCTGATATGTATTTATTAGATGAAGCAACTAGCAATATTGATATTTTAGATGAAGAGAAAATAATAAATGGCTTAATTGGAAAGGATGGGATATTAAAGAATAAAACTATCCTCATTTCAACACATAAGTTAAACATGGTGGATTATGTGGATGAAGTTATTTTTATTGACGATGGTAGAGTATATCAAAACTCGCATCAGGAACTTTTGGCAGAAAACTCATCATATAGAGCGTTCTTTGGGAAAAACAAATAATAAATATTCCGGCAATTTAGTTTTGAAGAAATTGCCGGAATATTTATTATATTGGGAGCTTAATTGTAGTTTTGTACCCTTTTTGAAACTCGCTTTCTATTTCAAGTGTTCCATGATGAACCTGTATTATCTGCCGTACCAGTACAATTCCAAGACCATGTCTTAAATCTAGCCGTTCATCGGTACTCTCCATATAGTGGGGACGTGTTGCTAATTCTTGCATTTTTTCTAGCGATATGCCAATACCATTATCAGCTATAATTAAAGAGAGCAAATTGTCACATAAATCAAGGGATAGGACTATATCACATCCGTTTGGATTATGCTGGATACAGTTATGGATTAAATTAGTAATTGCCCTTGTGATTAGTCGAATGTCTAATTCTATAGAGATAGTTTCTGCTGCAGTAGAAATATTGATTTCTACGGAATATATATCAGGCAACCCATTGTTTAATATATCAATAATTGTAGAACGGAGCAATTTTGATAAGTGGGTGGGTTCCTTATGCAAAGGTTGTACATCATATTCTAATTGTGATACAAGATTTAAATCGTAAATTAGTTCTTTTATTTTAATGCCTTGATTTAAAATGATGTTTGATTGCTCTTTGACCTGAGCGCTTATGTTACTATTATCGCTTATTTGTGTAGCATATCCCATAATTATAGAAAGTGGTGTTCGTATGTCATGGGATACACCACTAATCCAATTAGCCCTTGCTATATTAGTGTTATTCAAGATTGCAGAAGCTTTGTTTATACTGTTGGAAATATCTGAAAGTTCGCCTTTAATACAAAGATCAGTTGGTTTTCCTTCAGAGAGAATTTCAATGGATGAGATAATGGGTTCAGTATATTTTATTATTTTTGATTTTGATAAATAATATGCTATAAATATAAACAAAAAATCGAATGCAAATATGCCAACAAAAAAAATAGCAATTATTTTAACTATACCAATAGGGTAGTAATTGTTGATTAGTTTGGTGTAACTGTTTTGGGGATAACCAAGTACAAGCAATCCATTTTCATGAATGCGAACGAATACAGGATAATCTTTAATGTATCCTTTTGAAAAAACGGCGACATCTTGTATAGAATACTTTTGCGGTATTTCTTCTGGCAAATTAACTGTCCATTGGCAAAGACCGTTCTCATTCAGAAACATAGCCCAAACCTGATTCTCCTGTAACTTAAAAGACATTTCTTGCGAGATGCCTTGTGAGTCAGAATTTGAAATAGTTTCTGCTAACATATTTTGGGGGGCAGTAGTGCCATAGTCAGTTTTAACAATATCATGAAATGTCCACATAAATCCAATGATATTGAGAAATGCCAGCAATAAAATATAACCAATAAATCTAAGCAATGATTTTGAAATAAGTTTTCCAAATGATTTCATATTTATCACTTCCTTGCGTTTAACTTGTAACCTAATCCTTTAACAGTAATTAAGGAAACTGGTTTAGAGGGATTAGACTCTATTTTTTCTCGAATGCGCCGGATATGAGCATTTAGACTATTTTCGTATCCAAAAGGATTGTCGCCCCAAAGAGCTTCACAACAAGTATCTATGGATACAATTTTACCAGAACTGCGGGCTAAAATTTCAAGTAATATATGTTCTTTAGCTGTTAATGAATATGTTTCTCCATTTTTCTTATATACTTCAGCACGACTAAAATCAATGGTACAGTCAGCTAATTCTATGGTTTGAGAATCTTCTTTATAGCAGCGGCGTAATACTGCATGAACACGCAATAATAACTCTTTTGGTAAAAATGGTTTTACAACATAATCATCAGCCCCAAGCCCCAGTCCTGTAAGTCTGTCCGCTGCTTCATCTTTGGCGGTTAGAAATATAATAGGAATATCTGTAAAATCACGCAGTTGTTTCATAAGAGAAAAGCCATCACCATCTGGAAGCATAATATCAAGGATTGCAAAATCAGGTTTTTCTTGTTTGGCAACCAATAGGGCTGTTTGGCAAGAGTCTGCTAAGATAATATTTTGAAATCCGTCGCTTGTTAAAATGTCTGTTACTAATTCTTGCATTTTGGGTTCGTCATCTACTAGCAAAATCTTTTTTACATATAAAATTGATTGTTCCATTGTTAATTCCTTTCTTCATGCTCTTTTAATCATTGTGAAGCACCTTATTATGTTTTCCATGTTTGGATTATATCATAGAATAGCAGTATTCGGAATCATTCAGTAAAAAAGTAAGGTAAAAGTAAGGATATGAGAAAGTAAATGTCAGGTTGAAGTAGTATCATAGAAAAAAAGAAAGGAGATGTTTTTATGAGTTATATTCTTATGACGGAACAGTTGACGAAAAAATATAAGAATTTTATTGCCGTCAATAATGTTTCTATTCATATTCAAAAGGGCAGTATTTATGGATTTCTTGGTCCTAATGGTGCAGGAAAATCCACTACAATGAAAATGCTTCTTGGACTGACTGCACCAACAGGAGGTAGTTTTGTGATTGACGGAAAGAGTTTTCCTCATGACAGGCTTGCAATTCTCAAAAAAATAGGTTCTTTTATTGAAACACCATCTTTTTATGCAAATTTGACAGGTAGGGAAAATCTTGATATAATTCGTCGGATTTTGGAGTTGCCTAAGAGTGCAGTAGAGGATGCACTGGAATTGGTTGGTCTAACAGAATTTGGAGATAGGCTTGCTAAAAAATATTCGTTGGGGATGAAACAAAGGCTTGGGCTGGCAGGTGCATTATTGGGACGTCCTCCTATTCTTATTTTAGATGAACCTACTAACGGGCTAGATCCTTCTGGCATTCATGAGATCCGAAATCTAGTAAAATCTTTGCCGGATGTTTATGATTGTACGATTCTGATTTCGTCACACTTGTTATCAGAAATTGAATTAATGGCAGACGATATTGGTATTCTCAATCATGGACGACTATTGTTTGAAGGGAGTTTGAACGATCTTCGTCAAAATGCAGTATCCTCTGGGTTTGCTACGGATAATTTAGAGGAAATGTTTCTTTCCATGATAGATAAAGACAATGCAGCCAGAAAGCAGAGGGCACAACTATGAAAGCATTTTTAATTGAACTTCGGAAAGAGAGAAGGACTGGTGTTATCCCGGTGCTGATAGCAGTCGGGATATTGGGAGCGGCATATACTTTTATTAATTTTATTGTGCGTAAAGATACATTGCTGAATCTTCCATTGGCACCGATGGATGTCCTTTTGACACAGCTTTATGGCATGATTATGGTCTTAAATATGTTTGGGATTGTGGTTGCGGCTTGTATGATCTACAACATGGAATTTAAGGGAAGTGCAATTAAAAAAATGTATATGTTGCCGATTAGTGTTCCACAAATGTATATGTGCAAATTCTTACTTTTGACAGTGTTTTTTATTGTAGCAGTCGTGTTACAGAATTTAGCATTGATAAAAATTGGCATGAATGATTTGCCACAAGGAACATTTGAAATTGTAGCATTGATTAAATTTGCAGGTTATTCTTTCATTACCTCAATGCCTGTTCTGTCATTTATGATTTTAGTTTCATCCCGCTTTGAAAATATGTGGGTGCCGCTTGGGATTGGTGTTGCTGGTTTTTTGAGCGGCATGGCATTGGCTAATTCGCATTTAAAACTGTTATTACTCCATCCTTTTGTTGTAATGTTAAGACCTGCAGTTGCCATGAATGCTCAGCCGGATATAGCAGTTGCTGCAGTGGCTTTTATTGAAACACTACTTTTTCTTGGTATAGGTATGTGGCTTGCAAAGAATTTGCGTTATGAGTAAGGAGGGATTTGGATAATGAGTTTTTTAGAGCTTCTCAAAATTGAATTTATGAAAGTAAAACGTTCAAAAATCGTACCGCTGATTTTTATTGCTCCATTGCTGGTGGTTGTATCAGGGGTTGCAAATTTGAGTGTATACTTCACACCAGAATATACGAATGCATGGTCTGCAATGTTCATTCAAAGTGCATTGGTTTATGCCTATTATCTGTTGCCGTTCTCAATGATTGTGGTTTGTGTGATGATTGCAGGAAGGGAAAATGGAAATAATGGCATGTTAAAAATGTTGGCTCTGCCGATCAGTCGGTATGCGCTTTCTATAGCAAAATTCTGTGTGTTGGCGTTTTATCTGTTTATGGAGATGGTTGTGTTCTTTGTGGTGTTTATAATCGCTGGAACCATTGCTACAAGTACTATGGGTGTGGACGAAGCAATGCCTGTTATTTATCTAATGAAATGGTGTATTGGATTGTTTCTGACAATGCTTCCATGTGTGGGAACCATGTGGGCAATTACCGTCCTATTTGAAAAACCGTTGTTTTCTGTGGGACTGAATCTGCTACTTGTTATCCCTGGAGTGTTAGTTGCGAATACACCCTTATGGATTGCCTATCCCTACTGTTACAGCGGTTATCTTGTATCCTGCTCGCTGCATGATTTTACAGTGGAATCTAACACATTGACATTTTCAATGTTTCCGTTTCTACCGATTGCAATGTTGGTTTTTGTATTGGTATTAGCGGTTGCTATTACGCAATTTGGAAAAAAAGAAATGAGGTGAATAATTATGGAAAATAAAAAAATGAAAACATTAAGTATGGTGTCGCTGATTATTAGCGTTCTTCCTTTGGCGACACTTATCCCTGTGTTTCTTAAAATTTCGCTGCCGGAGGGGGTAAGTACGGCTTGGTCTGGTGTGAATATCGTTTGTGTTGTGGCGGGATTGATTCTCTCTATTGTATGTGTTAAGAGTGATGAAAGTCGCAGTCCTGTGAATATTGCCTCAACAATCATCAGTGTATTTTGGTGTCTGTTAGTGGTTGGTATGGTGGCTTTGGCATTGATCTTGACTTTTATTAAGTAGGGGGGATTTATGAAGTTTTTTAAGAAAGGGTTTGTCATTCTCCTTGGTGGAATACTGTTATCTTTCTGTACGGCGTGTGCTGGAATGGAGGGGTTGGCTGATAGTCTAAAGGACGGTGCGGAGCAGCTTGGTGACAATGTTACTATCGGGAAAAGTAATGCGCTCATTACGCCTTATCAGTCTTTTAATGGAAGTCGCACTTCGGACAATATGGCTTTTCAAGCAACTTATGATGCAATTGTGACTGGTTTTGATGGTCAGGACATATTAATTGGAGACACTGATCTCAAGGTCAAAGATTGCCGTGAAATTATGATAAACTATTCTTTTGATCCTATTTCTGGCACTTGCCAATTGATATATATTAATCCTAAATTGGAGGAAACCATATTGGCTGAAAATGGAAAAGGAAGTATTACAATACAACTTGAGAGCGGTGCAAATTATATTGGACTTTATGGCGCAAGCTATGAGGGCTCTATACAGATTACAGTAGAGTAAGCATAATTTTCATATATTGAAATTTATGGTATGTGAGAAAAAGCAGCAGCATAAAATTTAACACAGTCTGAAATGGTTTGAGTGATTTTAGACTGTGTTTTTTATTATTCTTTAAATATATGCAACAGTAAAAATGACATGATTTATCGTAATTTCTACACTTAGCCTCTATTAATCAGAGTACATAGTACAATTTATTTGAATGACAGGAACTTCTAAAAGCTATGTATGGTTAGGGAGGTGATTAAGATTAGAATATAAATTATACAGTTGCCCATGCGGACAATTTGTTTAACGGAGGATTACAGATGTTCCGAAAAAGAAAGAAATGGATTATATGTTTTATTATAATCATGATTTTTTCCGCAGTATGGATTTATTGGGGAAATTGCTCCGTTCAAGTGACAAATATAAGTGTTGCTGACAAATTTATTCCTGAACAGTTTAATGGCTTTGTTATTGCCCACGTCTCGGATTTACATAATGCTCAGTTTGGGGAAAATCAACAGGTTTTGCTTGAAAAAATCAGCGATGCAAATCCCGATATCATAGTAATTACAGGGGATCTTATTGATTCTAACCATACTAATGTTGATGTAGCAATGGAATTTGTAGAGGGGGCATCTGAATTGGCTCCAATTTACTATGTGACAGGTAATCATGAAGCATGGAGCGAAGACTATCCTATTTTGCGAGAAAAATTGGAACAAAAGGGTGTTTTTGTTTTGGAGGATGAATCAGTTTTTTTAGTACAAGAAGAAACCACAATTCAACTTATTGGACTGTCTGATCCTGATTTTATGTTGCCTAACGATTTGTTTGGTGAAAGAGAATCAATGATTAACAAAAAATTACAAGATGTAGTTATAGACAATTCCTATTATTCAATTTTGCTTTCCCATAGACCAGAACTGATAGAAATATATTCTAATAATTCTATTAACTTGGTGTTAAGCGGTCATGCGCATGGCGGTCAATTTCGTTTTCCATTTGTAGGCGGGATTATTGCCCCCGATCAAGGGATTTTCCCGAAATATACAGCGGGAAAATATGTTATAGGTCAAACACAGATGGTTGTCAGTAGAGGTCTTGGAAACAGTATTATACCCATTCGGATCAATAACCGTCCAGAATTGGTTGTAATAGAACTGAACCATTTGGATAAATAAAAATGATAGGAGGAACCTGATATGAAGAATTTTGGTGTAAAGGCATTAGCGGTTGCAGCGATTATTTCCCTGATGGGAGGAAGTGTGTTACAGGTATCGGCTGCGGAAGTTAAAAACAATGAAGGACAGACATACCAAAGTGAGGCAAAATACAATTTTGCGGAAGAGGTAACTACTTTTTCGGATTTAGGTTGTATGTCTCGTGCTCTGGAAGCTTATGTAGCAGAGAATCCCGAAAGCACAGAAGCAGAGCAGGAAGCATTCTTGATTCAGTTTGTAGAAAGCGGAGGGCTTAGGGCAGCAAGAAGCAGCCGTGGAATTGGTGATTATATTCCGGGTTATGGCAGCTTAAATTCTGCGGAACGTGAACTGGCTTTAAAGCACCCAATTCAGGCAGTAACGGTATATAACTGTGCAAACAAAGCTACAGATGCCACAATTGCTTATTATGGTACAAATGGCTGGCAGGATAATAGCGATGCGTTTAGACATTGTTGCTGGAATGCTTTGATGAAAAGTGCTATGAGTGCAAGTGATGCAGATGCATGGGCAACTGCACATGAAGCGGAGTCTTCTGGAATTGATAAGGATATGGATTTATTTAATAACGCTGTGGGACGTTCCATCAATGTATCCGGCAAAAGTGATTCTGAAATATATGAAGCTGTTAAAGGAAAAGTAAAAGGCGGGAGTTGCCGCAGGATTGTTGATAACAAATTGGTGGCTACCGATGGAACTGGACTGATTAAGTAACATTTCCTTACGCATAAGATAAGATGGCAAAAATATTTACTTAAAAATACAAAGCTGAAGGGCTGAAAAAATACAGTCTGAAATTATCAATGTTATTTCAGACTGTATTTTTTATTTGTCTGGAGGGATATATTCCAGCAGATCAGCAATGGAACAATTCAATGTCCTGCATATTCGCACAAGCACCTCCGTATCCAGTCGGGTAATGGTATTATTGATATATCCATTTAGTTGAGAGCGTTGAATTTCTGCCTTTTGGCAGAATTTGTTTTTGCTTAAACCGGACTCTTTGAGTAGCTGTCCTAAGTGAATCTTAATACTTCCATTTTGGCTCAATTGTATACCTCCTGCCGAATTGTGTCATAATAAGTAGACACAAATTGTTTGACTAATTAAGTATACATTAGTTAAAATTAACATATCAGTTATAGGAACTTATGGATAAGAAGTTATAGTACCGAAAGGAGAAAGAAATGAGTGAGAGAGCAGCCAAAGAAGCAATTAAGAAGATTGCCAAAAGTGAGGGGAAAAGTGAAGGTGAAATAAGAGAAGAAATGGAGAAAGCTATTTTGATCGGGTTCTTAAACAAGGATACGAGACATAAGTGGGATAGCCTGTTTGGATCAGGGCGGTTGCCAAGCCCAGAGGAATTTATTTCAGTTTTGTCATTGAAGGTTGCGAGAAGATAGGCAGAGTAATAATGGCATAGTAATTCAAAGAGAGCAGTTTTATCATTAAGTGGTTCTTTCTTAACTTTGGATATTTCATCTCTGCCAATATTTCAAATTTTGCTGGAAATGTAATATTCTATCAAAAATGAACATGACAGCGTATCCAAACATGAGAAAGAACCCATTAAGAGTGGTAAAGCTGCTTTTTGTGACCGTTTTCTGCTTAAAAGGTTCATTTTCTGCAAAGGGTATTGTTTATTTTTATTTAAAAGTTATACTGGCATACATAGGATATTATTTAGCTGGTTGCAACACGAAATCCAAAAAATATCATTAATTATTTGCGCCGTTGGTTAGGAATGGCAGAATGGAGAGTATCATGATAAGAGATAACGAAAGAGTATGTTTTGCGCCTTATAAGATGTTTGTTGTGGATGGTAGAAAGTATGTCTTTACACAGGATAATGCTATTTACGAAATTGATGATAGGACGCAACAGATTATTGAAAAATCAGGTAGTACATATAATCAAATTTTTGATCAGGTCTGTCATAATTTTACAAAAGAAGAATTTGAAAAGTTAATTGATGATATGGAAACCGCTCGGTTTATTGTAGGGAATGCCGATGATACGCTTCTGGATAATGGTGGAAAGTTCACATTAGAGGGTATTACTTTGATGCTGGTGCAGAGTTGCAATATGTGCTGCAAATATTGTTATGCAGATGAAGGTGTATACAGTGATGAAGGTAAAATGGATATTGAAACCGCAAAAGAAGGCTTTGAGTTCTTAGTCAATTCATCAGTTGCTAAAGAGCTTGGAGTTGTTCTGTTTGGAGGAGAACCGTTACTGGCATTTGAATTAATAAAAGAACTCGTGGTTTATATACGAAAAAGAGAAAAAGAAATAGATAAAAAGGTTTATATTAGTATGACGACCAACGGAACATTGATTAATCAGGAAGTAGAGAAATTCTTTGATAAGTATAATGTTCATATGGTGATAAGTATTGATGGTGATAAGGAAACACATGACAGTAACCGCTATTTTAAAAATAAAGTTGGTTCATATGATTTAGTATTGGAAAAAACACAGAATTTGCGTGAACAAGGGAAATTGTCAGCTAGAGCAACTGTAAGCACAGGTAAACAGAGCATTATTAAAACCTTTGATCATTTAGAAAAATTAGGCTTTAGATCCATAGCTTTATCGCCAGCATATAATTTATTTGAAGAATCAGATTATGCTGATTTTGCGAAAAGTCAGGCAGAATATATAGGAGAATTTTTAAAGGCTGCAAATGAGCATGATTATGACCGTTGTAGGAAAATGAAAGTAGTATATTCTCGATTGAAAAGATTAAATAATTACACTGGTCGCAATAGGGCCTATTCTTGTGGGGCTGGAAGAACGATGTTGGCAGTTGATATACATGGTGATTTATATCCTTGTCATAGGTTTGTATGTTTAAAGGAGTTTGCAGTCGGCAATATTAGAACGGGGATTTATGGGCAGGACGAATTTTTGGAAAATATTAAAATCAATAATAAACATGAAAAATGCAGTTCTTGTTGGATTAAAAACATGTGTGTTGGAGATTGCCCATATACTAATTTTGAATCTACCGGAGATGTTTCAACAGCAGATGATAGGGTATGCCGTATAATTCAAAAAGCTTATGAGAAATTTATTGAAGTATACTTACAGTTATCAGATGAACAAAAAAAAGAGCTTTTTGAACAATAGATGCTTGGGGTATTGATATGGAAATTGTTGAAATTAAGGACTTAAAAAAAATATATAAGGGCGATCAGATACAGGTTAATGCAATAAATGGTATTGATCTTTCTATAAAAAAGGAAGAGTTTGTTGTAATTACTGGAACTTCTGGATCAGGTAAATCTACCCTTATGCACATGATCGGAGGTGTAGATGAACCAACAAGCGGACAGATATGGATTGATGGGGAAGAAATGACGGCATTGACGGAGAAAAGAAAGGCAGCATTCCGTAGACAAAAAATTGGCATTATTTACCAGTTTTATAACCTTATTCCAATTTTAAATATAGAGAAAAATATAACTCTGCCATTGGCACTTGATGGGAAGAAAGTTGATTGGAAGTTTTTTGAAGAGATAACAGAAATTTTAGGGATTGCCGATAGGCTTTCACATATGCCTGGAGAACTATCAGGAGGACAACAGCAAAGAGTAGCTATTGCCAGAGCTCTGATAACAAAACCTGCGATCCTTTTGGCAGATGAACCGACAGGAAACCTTGATAAAAAGAATACTGTTGAAATCGTGCAACTCCTGAAAGAAGCAAATGAAAAATATGGACAAACCATTATAATGATTACTCATGATGAAGAAATTGCTGGGAATGCAGAAAGAAAAATTGCTATCGAAGATGGTAGGATTATTTTAGATGAGGTGGTTAAGTGAAAATCATAAATGAGTATTCTGTTCAAAATATTAAAAAAAACAAGTTCACTTCATTTAGCCTTATGCTTACAATTTTTATTGCATCTGTATTGGTAGCAACTGTAGTTATTTTTGCACAAAGTTTTTGGCAGTGGTGTGTTGATAGGGAATGTAAAAAAAGTGGTAATTGGGATGCTCGTATGATTGGTATTATGGGTTCAAAAGTTGAGACAGTGCAAAATGACAAGGATATTGAGAATATTTATTTAAAAGGATCTAATGAAACAACTAAATTTGTAGATATCGTTGAACAACCCTATCTTTTAATACAGAAATGTAATGAATCATATTGGAATAATATGCCTGAGCAATACCTTTTATTGGATGGTAGGTTGCCACAGGCAGAGGGAGAAATTGTAATAGAAAAAAAGTATTTTGTAGATCATCCAGAATGTACCATTGGAAACAAAATTATACTTCAGAACGGTATGCGATATATAAATGAGCAGGAAATGGATTTTTTGTCCATTTATCAAGATGGAGAAAGTTTTGTTGCTATGGGACAATCGGAGTATACAATTGTTGGTAGTATAGATATAAGCATCAATAGTGCTTATCATGGATATGCCGCATATGGATACATTGATAAATTGAATGAAGATGATACATACATTGTCTATTTGAGGTTTAGAGATCTTAGGAAAACATTTAAACTTATGCCGCAGATATTGGAGTCATGTGAGGCAAATATAGATGAAAGTGGAAACTATTATGTAGAATACAATAAAAATTTATTGCGTTTATATGCAGTTTTAGATAAACAGTTATATAACAAAAATATATATAAAGTGATTTTGATTGCCGGAGTTATAGTCACTACTTTAATTTGCATTTTTTGCTATATATTGAGAAATGCGTTTTTGGTTTCACAAAAAGCAAGGAATCGGCAGTTGGGAATTTTGAAATCTATAGGTGCATCGCCAGGACAGTTATGGAAATGTGTGGTAATAGAAGGATTACTCCTAAGTATTATACCAATACCTTTGGCTATTTTTGTAGGATTGGGATTTACATATTTTGTGATTAGTAAATATGCTGGATATATAGAGCTGTTATTTACAACACAAATCCCGGTATCCTTTTCAGGGGTAACAATTATTGCCATTGTGTTGATTTGCCTATTGGCAGTTATATTGTCAATCAGCAGTTCGGCAAAGGCTATTCTGAAAATGTCTCCAATTGATTTGATACGTCAAAGGGATATAAGAAAAGAAAGACATAAGGTGAAGCATAGATGTGAAAGGAGAACGCAACAAAAACGAATTACCATAGAGTTAGGTAGGAAATTCCTGTCAGCAAACAAAAGGGCATATCGTACTTGTATGGTAGTAATGGGAATGTGTTTTGTATTGATATTTTTTTTCCTGTGTACTTTTATTATATCAGACATTAGCAACAGTAATTCGGAAGATGCAGCTATTTATAATGTAAATCTGACAATTAATCTCCCGCATTCACCAGATGCGGAAATGTTGGAAGAAATCAGGGAGCAGGAGGAAGTGTTAGATTCTGTCATTTATGCAGATACCAATGTTGCTATATGGTTGCCAGAGGAGAAATTTTCGGATGAATTTGTTAATACGGGTAGTTTGAATGATTTGGTAGACAATGGTTGGATATTAGAGCAGGATGGAAAATATCGTGTCACTTGCACGCTGGTCGGCTTAGAAGAAAAAGATTTTAGAATGTATTGTGAGAATGAAAACATAACCACATTGCAACAGGAGGGCACAGAAAAAATAGGTGTAATTATTGTCAATCAGGTGACGGGGGCTAGTCAAGACAATATAGAAATGCCATACGTTAGTCTTATGGAAGGGAATAATTTAAAAATATTTGAGCGTTTTAACGAAACAATAGACAGCAATTATGAGACAGACGTTATGGTTATAGCATCATCTGAAAAAATGCCACAAATAGATTTGAATATTCAGGATTATAGTCTTTATATGATCATGGAGCTTGGAAATTATTATAGAATTGTAGAGAATTTTCTTCCCGAAAGACAATTGTATCATCATAAGGTAATGATGAATCTTGCGTGTGAGGATAAAAATCAAATGCAATTGGAAGAAAAAATAGATCAAATTTGTGGCAGATATTTAAGCAGTTCTGATTATTTTACATCTAGCAGAGCAACAAGGGAAATTCAAAGAAAGCAACTGAAAAATTCAAATATGTTGATTGTATATGCCATAACAGTGTTATTGGGAATGATAGGAATTTCCTCCGGCGTTTTTGCGGTATTGAATAGCGTGCAGAGTAGAAGAAGGTACTTTGCAATGTTAAAATCAATTGGGCTGGATGAAGAATCTGTATGTAATATATTAAAATGGGAAAGCAGAATATTTTCTATAAAACCGTTTCTGTTTTCCTTTCCAGTGCTGGTTATCTTAATCTGTATTGAACTTTGGATGTTTCATGTTTCATGGATGGAGTTTATACCAAGGTTGCCTATTGTTCCAATGGTGTTATATGTTGCAGTTTTTGTGTTGGCATTGCAGATAATGTACTGTTGGGGCAGCCATCGGATTTTAAAGGATAAAATTATAGATGTTATAAAGAAAGAATTTATTTAGGATATGTAAAGGTTAGAATATTTTATAAGAAAGAGGTGGATGCTTATGTTTAAATTGATTAATGGAAATTCAAAAAAAGCAACTGTAGACATGGCTCGATGTGGAGATTGGTGCATTATATGTGACAATCTTGAGGACAATGATCAGTGTACGAATTGTGACGGTTATAAGGACCCTTGCATCAGAAATGACATTGGTTAATGGCAGCGTAAGGTAACTTGATGGATCACATTCTAACCTTTTTACATATGTTAGGGACACTTGTAAAAGTGTCCCTGCTTCTTATGTGAAGATAAAAAGACTGGTGCAAAATATGATAATGAAATAATAGAAAGGACAAACTTGGATATGGAAAAATTAAGATATACAAAGTATGTTTTTAAGTATAAGTGGTCACAATTAGTAGCTTTTTTCTGCTTATTATTAAGTGCTATTATAGCTTATTTATTGCCTTATGCAACAATGAAGATCATTGATGGTTTGACATTAGATTTTTCCATAAAATCAGTTCTTTTTTATGCAATGATATATTTGATAGCAGCGTTATTTAACAGAACTTTGATATTATTATCAAATTACATATTTCTGAAAGTAAGCAGGCGTATTGTAACAGAGATTAAGCAGGATTTATGTAAGCGTATTATTCTATTTGATGGATCATATTTTGTAAGCTCTAGGTCAGGTGAGCTTTATACAATTATAGAGAGTGATGTTGAAAAAGTTCAAAGTATGTTTGGAAAGACGTGTCCTAATTTCCTGGCTGAAATATTTACATCTATACCTATTATAATATTTGCATTGAATATTGAACCGAGTATGTTCTTTGTTTTTTTGGTTATATTACCTTTGATGATTCTTAATCAAAGACATTATATCAATAAAATAAATGTCTCATATAAAAATTGTAGGGAGAATATTAGCGTTTCAAATTCTGTTTTACAAGAATTTTTTGCACAGATCATGGATATTGTAGCCTTAAACGCAGATTCCTTTTTTATAAATAAAATTGCAAAAAAATTGAAAATAGTTGAGACAAGCTATGTCAATTATGGATTGATATGCTATCTTCGTTCATTTGCTATTCAAATCTTTTCTCTGTTTACATTTGTAGCTATTCTTTGTATAGGTGGAATGGGGGTAATAGAATCTACTATAACGGTGGGTGGACTAATAGCCATAGTTGAAAATTACCAAAAGATTATGACACCATTTATTAGAGTATCTGATTTTCTGGCTTCATATCAGGAATGTAGCGTGTCTTTAAACAGAATAAATAGGTTACTAAACCAGAAAAAGGATGAAAATTATCAAATAGATTATGACATAGAACAAGTGAATGCAATTGCATTTCAAGAGGTAAGTTTTTTTTATGAAGAAGGAAAAAACGTATTAAATAATGTTTCGATGAAATTTGAGTATGGAAAGGTTACAGCACTGGTGGGAGAAAGTGGCAGCGGAAAAACTACAATAGGAAATTTGTTGTTACGTTTATGGCAACCTCAAGAGGGGAATATTTATATAGATGATAAAGAAATAACCAATTTTACTGTAAAAAGCATTAGAGAGAAAATAAGTATAGTATCACAAAATGTGGTATTGTTTGATGATACTATATTGAATAATATACGGTTACAGAACACTTCTATTTCAGAAGATGAAATTTGGAAAATGTGTAAGACATGTGGAATATATGATTTTATAAAAGGACTGCCGGAAGGATTAGAAACAATGGTAGGAGAGAGAGGCGTGAAATTGTCTGGTGGTCAAAAGCAGAGGATAGAAATCGTCAGGGCATTACTTAAAAATACTCCGATTATTTTATTTGATGAAGCAACCTCTGCACTAGACAATAATACAGAAAATATAATTCAAAATGCTATAGATCAAATAAAAGATAATCATATTGTTATTGTTATTGCACATAGGTTATCAACAATACAAAATGCTGATAAAATATATGTAATTCAAGATGGTATGATAATAGAAGAGGGTAAGCATGAGCAGCTTATTGAAAAAAATGGTAAGTATGCTTCACTGTATAACAGAGAGTTATAAAGAATGTAATTTTGACTTGCAAGAGAAAATAATTGCATGGAGGATTATCTGTATATGTGGATTAAGCAATGATTGGCTATAAAGTAGTAAATATCTGAAATAAGATAAAGAGATCAGACTTTGAAAATAGAATTTGAAGTCTGGTCTTTTTTGTATCCTATCAGATAGTCAAGGTGACATATATCAGCTACAAATAGTGCAATCTGGCACTCTGAAAACAATTCCCTTTCAGTTATGATAGTTGCAGGCTTGAAAGAGCCAAAACAATTTTATAGGACACGCATACACCTGATTTTATTTTCGCCTTTTTATCCGTTCATGCTTTTGCAGGGATAAGGGGGTGGCAGAATCCCATTTCGTGCGAAGATGTGCCTGCAATGGATAACATTGTTGCCCGTGAAGGTAAAAAACGTAAGTTTTTAAGAGCAGAGGGTTGTGCCTACTGGTATGGCAACCAGAGGTAATGAGATAGAACGGCACCGGAATTTCAGCGAAAAGCATTTTTCGGGAGTGGCTGCCTGCGGATTTCCGTCATACATGAACGAAGTTCATGTTATGGGCTATGATGGGGGCGCAGTGTGGGATCGCCGTCCCAGTGTATGTTACCCGGTTCGGGGACAAGCGAGAGCCAGTCTGATATTTTCAGATTGAACAGAGGGGTAATGTGGCGGAAACGCCACGTTATCCTCTGATACAGGCGAGCCTTGCAGTTACCAGATAACAGCAGACAAGGCTCTCCTGTATGAGAGGATAATGCCGGCAAAAACTTCTCTTTTGTTTCAGTCAATGAGAATATGAGAAAGGAAAATACTGTTCAGGGCAGTTCCACGCATTTACTGCGTGGAACGTAAGAAAACCTTTCGCACATTGTAAGAGCAGCCCCATCACCGAAGGTGATTTTAAATGGGCTGCGATAACTGTGAAGGCACTGAACAGTTAAGAACAGGTGATTATCATGTGCAGTAATGTGAAAAGTTTTGAGGTCGGCTTGCTTGTGCATCCGGCAATCATGTTTATGAACTCCAACAAGTCAGAAAGCAATATCCGCCAGATCATTCAGCGGAACCGTCAGAAGTGCAGCTTGGCAGGCATAGCGTTGATGAATGAAACGATTGTCAACAAGGGACCGAACAGGGATATTGACCGTGATGCGGTAAATATGCTGATTAACCATCTGATTACCGGGCAGTATGATACGGTTGTCGTGGAAAACATGGCTGATATAACAGCGGACGAGTCCGATCTGGAAGAATTTATGTACGATGCTGCCAACATTGGTGTCGGTTTTTTTGAGCTTTCTACCATGCAGTACTATATGTATGATACAACAAAGTGTCCTGCCGACAGGGAAAGACCGATATGGGGCGGGGGTAAGTGCTGCTGATGAAGATAAGGAGAGGCGACATTCTGTATGCCGATTTGGGCGTACAGTATCAGGGAAGTACGCAGGGCGGTATGCGCCCTGTGGTGGTAGTCAGTAACAATATGGCAAACAGGCACAGCACTGTCCTAACAGTAGTTCCGCTGTCTGCCAAGATTTATAAGAAACGGAACCTGCCCACGCATGTATTCATATCATCGTATAAGACGGAGGGGCTGGATCAGCACAGTATCGCACTGTGCGAACAGGTAACAGCGCTGAATTTTGACCGTATCATAGAACACATGGGAAAGGTTGATGAAGAAACGCTCGGCAGGATTACGGAGGGCGTACAGGTGCAGGTAGGCGTGTTTGACAGATATAACAAATAAGGAAAAGGTGGTAAATATGTTCAGGGTAAGACATTTTGCAGCAGCAGGCTTGTTTTTGGTTTTATCGGTACTTGCCGTTTCAGGAATGGTTGTCTCCACAAAGAGAAAGACATATGGGCGTCTGCGCTGGAATGACAACGATGACAGAAGATGGTAAATTAAAAAAACAAGGTAAATCATTACAAAGCCGGGCAGATGTCCGGCTGTTTACATATTTGTCCGCTTTGGGACAGTGTATGTCATTCAGATAAATTGCTGGATGGAGGATTGTAGGACGAAAGGAGCATGTATAGATGGGCTTTACAAAATTGGAACTGGTTCGGTTCTTTGACGGGCTGACAGAGCTTGTCAGTGAGGAAAACAGGGGAAAAGCCAGAGTCCAGATACGGAAATTTTTACTTGAATTTGAAAAGAGCTACCAGTATGAGGATGCAGTAACGCAGAGGAATGTGCCGTACATTCCGCCTTACTACATACCCGCAATGCCGCAGGCTGTACAGGAGGAAATAAGGGAAAAGCTGGCTGCGAAACTGACAGGGCAGGGGGAAAACGCTGCGAAACGGATAGAACAGTTCATGCGTTCACAGATCTATGACCTGAAAGGACTGATTGACATTAAGGAGTATGTGGCGTGGGTAGACAAAGAGATATACAGGAATTTCCAAAAGAGGCTTGAAGCAAGCAGGGAATAGGATTTTCATAAAACCTTTCATAGCCGGATCTGCGGTCCGGCATACATAGCTGCCCGGAAACATCAGGCAGTATTTTTATTGGGAGGTAATGCAATGACGGCAGAAGAATACAGGAAAATGCTTGATATGGACTTTTCGGATGTGGAGCTTGAAGAACTGACGGACATAAGCGGGATTCAGATAGACCGGAAACTGCCGCTGGAAGAAAGGAAACAGCAGTATCTTAAAAGGTCGGCAATCCCTATCTGGTGCGTGTCGGCGGCATGAAAGTCAAGGTACGGTTTACAGGCAGCATATCTTTTAATGAGGCATTTGAAAATATGCTTTTGTCCGTATAAAAATTTTTTCAGAATCTGGTGGAAATAATCCGGAGGGTGTGCTACAATAGCGTTAGGACTAAATTTCATTATTTCTAACTTGGGACTAAACAGGCACTCCCTTCGGGTTTTCTGACTTAGAAAATCAAAAGGAGTGGTAACATGAGTAACAAGATTAAGAAAATCTACCATGCAGCCATCTACGTTAGGTTATCTAAGGAAGATGGCGATTTTTCCAGCGCTGCGAAAGCAGAGAGCAACAGCATTTCAAACCAGAAAAATCTTATCCGTGATTTCCTGAAGGACAAGGAAGATATTGAAGTAGTGTCGGAACGTGTTGACGACGGTTATTCAGGCTCTAATTTTGAGCGTCCTGTATTTAAACTGATGCTTGAGGACATCAAAAAGGGCATTGTGGATTGTGTCATTGTGAAAGACCTTTCCCGCTTCGGGCGTGAATACATTGATTCCGGCAGATACATTGAGCGGCTGTTTCCCGCACTGGGGGTTCGCTTTATTGCCATCAATGACAACTACGACAGTCTGAACGGGAAAGAGCAGGCGGATGAAATCATTATCCCTTTCAAGAATTTAATCAATGATGCGTACTGCCGTGATATTTCCGTAAAGATACGGAGCCATCTGGAAGTAAAGCGGAAAAACGGGGAATTTATCGGTTCCTTTGCCCCTTATGGGTATCAGAAAAGCGAAAATGACAGGAACAGCCTGATTATTGATCCGATTGCGGCAGGCATTGTAAAGGATATTTTCAGAATGAAGCTGCATGGACTCAGTCAGGACGCCATTGCAAACAGGCTGAATGACATGGGCGTTCTTTCTCCTATGGAATATAAGAACGCAACGGGCAGCAACTACCAGACCAGTTTCAAGACCAGCGACAAGGCAGTGTGGAGTTCCGTAACGGTCAGACGGATATTGGAGAATGAACTTTACATCGGCAATCTGGTACAGGGCAGGCAGACAACACCGAATCATAAGGTCAAAAAGACCGTTTTAAAGCCGGAAAAGGACTGGGTAAGGATAGAGAAGAACCATGAAGCCATTATTTCAGACAGGGATTTTTCCATTGTGCAGCGGCTTCTCGGCATGGATACAAGGATTTCGCCAAAGCAGACAGAAGTATATCCGCTTGCAGGGCTGATTGTCTGTGCCGACTGCGGTGCGGCGATGGTAAGGAAGAACGCCTATGCCGGAGGGAAGAAATACCAGTATTATGTGTGTTCCCGCAACAAGGAAACGAAAGAGTGCAGCAGCCACCGTATCGCAGTGGACAGACTGGAAGAAACGGTTTTGCAGCTTTTAAGGGTTCAGATCAGCAACATTCTCGACTTGAAGAAGGTCATGGAAAAGGTTTCAACAATCCCTTTTCAGGAACTGGACATTAAGGAACTGGAAAAACGCATTGAGCAGAAAGAAACAGAGATTGGGCGGTGCATGGAACTTAGAAATATGCTCTATGAGGATATGAAGGACGGCATCGTGTCAAAAGAGGACTACATGGAGCTGCATGAGGCATACACGCAGAAACGGAACCAGGCAGAGGATGCGGTGCGGAAGATGAAGCAGGAGATCAAAGATATACTTGCTTCAAATACGGATAAATACAAATGGCTTGATTATTTCGCAGAGCATCAGGACATCGACAGACTGACAAGGAATGTGGCGGTGGAACTGATTGACAGGGTGAAGGTCATCGACAAGGGCAGTATAGAGGTTATTTTCAGCTTCGGGGACTGTTATAAGGAAATTATCGACAACCTGCAAAAAGCAGGCTGTGAGGCTGTCTGTGACGAACAGGGCAGGGTACGGTTTGAATGGAAGGAGGCGGTGTAGCATGGCTGGGAAGTCAAAGAAGATTGATTTTGTCAATGTCAATGATTTAGGCGGGCAGGCTGCAGCAGTTCCGGCTCCGGCAAAAACCGCCTGCTATAAAGCTGCCCTGTATGCAAGGCTTTCCGAAGAAACAGAAGCCAACAGGGAGCGGGCAACGATAGAGACACAGATGGAGCTTCTGCGGAAGTTCGTGGCAGAGAATGACGATATGGTTGTGTGTAAGGAGTACGCTGACATTTCCTATTCCGGCACAAACTTCAACAGACCGGGTGTGCAGGCATTAATTGAAGCTGCAAAAAGCGGAAGTATCAATATGGTCATTGTCAAGGATTTCTCCCGTTTTGGCAGGGATTACCTTGAAGTAGGGCGGTATCTGGAATACATCTTTCCTATCTTGCAGATACGCTTTGTGTCTGTGAATGACAATTACGACAGCAGCGACAAATTCGGGACAACAGGCGGTATGAGCGTTGCATTGAAGAACCTTGTATATGGAATGTACAGTGCAGACCTGTCAAAGAAAATCCGCTCGGCAAGGAATATAAGGGCAAGGAACGGGGAGTTTATCGGACAGTATGCACCATATGGGTACAGGAAGAACCCGGAAAATAAGCATGAACTGCTGATTGATGAAAATGCAGCCTGGGTAGTCCGAAAAATTTTTCAAATGGCTGCTGACGGAATAAACCATTCTGAAATCGCAAGGCAGCTCAATGAGGCAGGGATACCAACAAGGTATCTGTACCACAAGCTAAGGGGAGACAACTTTCCTGATAAACAGCCGCATGTAAAGATAAAGAAGTGGGATAACACTGCGGTAAAAGACATTATTACAAATGAAACGTATCTTGGCACAATGTTCTGGAACAGGGCAAAATGCGGAATGGATACCAACAAGAAGCGGATAGAGCAGCCGAGGGAAACATGGATTGTCGTGGAAAACCAGCATGAAGCCCTTGTATCCAAAGAACTTTTTGACAAGGCAAATGCGAATATCGTTGGTCTTGATATGAGCGGGAGAGCGGTAGGGAAGAAAAATCTTTTCTTTATCTGTGGGTACTGTGGAAAAACCCTGAAACACAGGAACAGGACAAACGATAAATATTATTGCAGAACTGGCACACAGCAGTTAGAGAATGACTGCCAGAGGGTAAACATCAGGATAAAAGAGCTTGAAGATGCTGTTTTGTGTCAGGTAAGGGGAATGGCGGCTATGCTGATAGAAGCAAAGAATATCCGCAAAAATGCTCAAAAGAATGACCGGAAAAAAGTTTTAGAGACAACGGTTGATGACAGCACAAGGGAAATGGCACGATGGAAGGACACAAAGGTTCGTCTGTATGAACAGTATAAAGCCGGAACAATCACCAGAGAGGATTATGTTGCCCGGATTGAAAAAGGCAAAATAAGAATGGAAGAACTGGAACAGATCAAGAGCGAAGCACAAGCAGAACTGAACAGTATACAGACAGTATCAAAGCCGGAGGAAATATCGGACGAAGAACTGGCAGAACTTTCCGTTCTGGAGTCCTTTGATAAGGAAAGATTAAAAGCATTGATTGATAAGGTTATTGTTTATGGAGCAGATGCCATAGAGATTGTGTGGAAAGTGGGCAATCCGTTTGAGGCGGAAATTACCGCATGAATATCTGTTCCACTTTATAGTAATTAATGGTATAATATGAGCCATAGGCAGGCATTGTCTGTGGCTCGCTACAAAATGAAATTTTTTTTATTCCTTACTTGACACAAGCAGACTTTTATCTGCTTCATCCTATTCTGGTTAAGGCTGTAACAAAGATGGATACGTTCCTGTTCCTGGCGAATGCCTGTCTGGCGGGCGATAGATGCATCTACAAGAAGTATATTTTTCACCCTATGTGGTAGAGCACTTGCTGGATTGGAGAACAAGCTTGACAGCATGGTGTGGAGAACCTTATGGAGAAAAGGGGCTGCCTTTGAAAACCTTTTACGTAGGGCGGTGTCAGAAACAGAGGATATTCCAAGCGCACAGGCTGCCCCATGACACGGAAGGAAAGGCTGGAACATGCATAAAGAAAAAAGAGCTTTAACAGGTCATACACGGAATGGATACCTCTTTTACGCTGTAATGCGCCTGACTGTGCCGCTGTTTTATCCAGGTTGTCTGGAAAATGCGAAGGAATTTTATAGTCCCAGATTTTTAAATGTTCTTGCAGAAATTTATCCATTTTGGTAAAAACATTTTGTAAATTCATC
>ERZ808049.353-NODE-353-length-27469-cov-11.431586_pt1 | contig 27469 bp, 26 predicted proteins | sample MGYA00380198_ERZ808049 | MGnify/ENA primary metagenome ERZ808049 (study PRJEB31490, sample SAMN06133414) | mouse gut metagenome | isolation source: Z2_2 | host: mice | place: China: Chengdu | collected 2015-05 ...
CGTTTCTCTGATTGCTGTACCAGCCGTAATAACATCTTCAATAATAATTATATTATCACCATTTTTAGGTTGATATCCAACTAGATTTCCACCTTCACCATGATCTTTTTCCTCTTTTCTATTAAAGAAATAAGGTTTATCTATATTATACTGTGTAGCAAGAGAAACAGCAGTTGTTGTTACCAATGGAATCCCCTTATATGCTGGTCCAAACATACAATCGAAATTATCTCCACAAATTTCTTTTACTAATTCAGCATAAAATTTACCTAATTCAGCAATTTGTTTTCCCGTTCTATAATTTCCTGTATTTACAAAATAAGGTGTTAAACGTCCACTTTTTGTTTTGAATTCTCCAAAACGTAATACATCTGCTTTCATCATAAATTCAATAAATTCTATTTTTCTTTTTGTTAACATATCTATACCCCTTTTAATCTATAATTCCTCTAATATCATTAATATTTTTTATATGATATTGTTCCATATATTGTTGAATACCTTCTATTGTTTCAACTGTAGCAATAGGATTTGAAAAATTTGCTGTACCTATTGCAACGGCAGTTGCACCAGCCATAATAAATTCAATAGCATCTTCCCCATTAGAAATTCCTCCCATACCTATTATAGGTACATCTACAGCTTTTGCTACTTGATACACCATACGAACGGCTATTGGTTTAATAGCAGGACCAGAAAAACCTCCTATTTTATTTGCTAAAACAGATTTTCTTTTATAAATATCAATTTTCATTCCTTGTAAAGTATTAATAAGTGATAATGCATCAGCGCCTCCATATACGGCTGCTTTGGCAATTTCTGTAATGTCTGTTACATTAGGAGTTAATTTTACAATTAAAGGTTGTTTTGCATACTTTTTTACTTGTGAAACAACTTTTTGTACCATTTCTACATTAGTTCCAAATGTAATTCCTCCTTCTGATACATTTGGACAAGAAATATTTAGTTCTAATAAATCAATGTCTGCATTTGATAATCTTTCAACCGTTTTACAATATTCTTCTATAGTATGTCCACATACATTTACAATAATTTTAGTATTATATTGACGTAAAAATGGAATATCATTTTCTATAAAGTAATCAACTCCTGTATTTTGCAATCCAATAGAATTTAACATACCTCCATATGTTTCTGCAATACGAGGAGTATTATTTCCTTTCCAAGCCACATCTGAAACACCTTTTACTGTTATAGCACCTAATTTGTTTAAATCAATAAATTCACTAAATTCTCTACCAGAACCAAATGTTCCTGAGGCTGTTGTAACTGGATTTTTCATTATGACACCAGCAATATTTACTGATAACTCTTTAGTCATTCCAAACCACCTCATCTCCCCAAAATACAGGACCATCTTTACAAACTTTTAAATTTTCCCAATCAGATGTTCCTTTTTTACGTATTTTAATTGCACAACCTACGCAAGCACCAATACCACAAGCCATTCTTTCTTCCATAGATACTTGTATTTTTATTTGCTTTTCCTCAGCCCATTCAGAAGCATATTTTAGCATTACTTTAGGTCCACATGCATATATCATATCTGCTATTGGGTCTTCTATTTCTATAGCATCTAATATAGTTCCACGTATACCATAACTACCATCATCTGTTGCTATAGAAATACTTGCTCCTATTTTTTGAAATTCTTCTATAAGTATTGGTTTTGACTTTGCGCCAATAAAAATATGTATATTACCTTGTAATTTTTTTGCTAATTCTAACATAGGCGGTGTACCAATACCTCCACCAATTAAAATATGATTTCTATGTTGTTCATTTATAAAAAATCCATTTCCTAATGCACCTAAAATTTTAATAGTACTGCCCTTTTGTAATGTACAAAGATGCTTTGTTCCTTTTCCAATTACTTGATACAATAACCGAAGTATTCCATCCTTTTTATCAATTTCACATAAACTAATAGGACGGGGCAAAATCATTTCTGATTTTCCTGTATATATATTAATAACACCTAAAACCCCAAATAATGATGCTATCATTGCTCCTTGTGCCATTATCTTTACTTTGCTTCCACTCATGATTTCCTCCATTACATTAAAAGTGTTAAATAGCACTTTTATAAAATATTTCCAACTCTTTAATAGTTTAATTCTAACAACCATCTATGAGTTAATTTATCAAATAATAACACATTAATAAATTATATTCAATTATCACATCTTCAACAAATTTAAACAAACTTAACAATTAATAAATATCTATATGTTTATTTTATTATTATAATTATGTATAAATTAAGGACTTTCTAAACTACATAGGACTATTAGTATATGGTATAAAATTAAAAAAAACGGTTATAATAACTAACAGGCGCAACTAACCCTCTCCCAGTTGCGCCCTTTTTATGGTATTAACAACAATTTTTAAACGTTATTTATCCAATATTCTATCATCAATCATATTTCTACATAAAAAAATAATAAACTAATTCCATTATTTAACTGCTCATTAATATAATATTACTCCATAATAAAATCATCAACATAGCTGTTATCAATATTTTCATATATAAATATCATTATAATACTTATCTGATAGTAAATAATAAAGTTACTAGAATATTATAATAATGCCAATAAATTTATAATTATTTTTTCTTCCATATCAATAACCTTAGATTTATCATATCACTTATTTATAGTTTCGATCATACAAAATCTTTATCTAACAATTAATATTTATAATAAAAAAGTTAAACAGTTTCCCATCTAACTTTCCTCTATTACTCCCATTAATTCTAAAATTCGATTTAAATCCTTAATATCAGTATATTTAATAGTTACTGCTTTATCATCTACTTTGATCTTAGTTCTAAACTTTTTTCGTAACAAACTTTCAACATAAACATACTCTTTAGGTTTTTCAATTTTTGGGCGATCTTTACGACTATTCCCTAACTCAATTCCTTTAACTACATTTTCAACATCACGAACAGACAAACCTTCATCAATACAACGTTTTGCTAAAAGTTCCGCTTTCTTTTCTGGTAATGTAATTAAACTACGAGCATGCCCCATCGTTATTTTACCTTCTAAAACATAATTTTGAATAATATCTGATAGTTGTAATAATCTTAAAGTATTAGCAATATAACTTCTTGATTTACCAACTCTTTTTGCTAATTGATCTTGAGTAAGCTCTAATTTTTCCATCATTGATTGATAAGCTTTTGCTTCTTCAATTGAATTAAGATTTTCTCTTTGGATATTTTCCAATAAAGCAATTTCCATCATCTGTGCATCAGTAAACTCAACAATGATTGCTGGTACTTTAAATAGTCCAGCAATTTTTGCTGCACGACATCTTCTTTCCCCTGCAACTATCTCATAACCTTGTATTGATTGTTTCAAAATAACAGGTTGAAAAATACCATGTTCCTTAATTGAAACTGCTAGTTCTTGTAATTTTTCTTCATCAAATAATTTACGAGGTTGATATGGATTAGGACGAATCTCATCCAAATCAACAGTTACCTGTTTAGACTCAGGTGTATTTTTTTCAATATCATCTATTAATGTTGATATATCTCCTCCAAAAATTGCATCTAAGCCTTTTCCTAATTTTTTATTTTTTATTGTTCCGCTTTTTTTTGCAGTTGTTTTTTTTGTTGTATTATTTGGCATTTCGTTTACACACTTCCTTTGCAAAATCCCGGTATGCTCTAGCACCCTCAGAATTATTATCATAATCGAATATTGCTAACCCCTCTGATGGGGCTTCTGACAATTTAATATTTCTAGGAATAGCTGTTTTATATACCTTTTCCTTAAAATACTTTCTAACTTCTTGAGATACTTCAACTCCTAAATTTGTTCTTTGATCCAGCATAGTTAATAAAACACCCTCGATTGTTAATCTTGGATTAAACACACTTTGAGTTAATAATACAGTATTTAATAATTGTGTTAATCCTTCCAAAGCATAATACTCACATTGCACTGGGATCAATACAGAATCACATGCTGTAAGAGCATTAGTATTTAATAGTCCCAATGCTGGTGGACAATCAATTATAATATAATTATAATTATTTTTTACTGACTCAAGAGCTTTTTTTAAACGCTGTTCACGCCCTCGTTTGACATTAGCTAATTCTAAATCAGCACCTGCTAAATCAATACTTCCTGGTGCGACATCTAATTTAGCTATATATGAAGGTATAATTACATCTTTCATATCACATTCTTCAACAATTATATTATAAGTAGATGATTCAATATTATCACGATCAATCCCAATTCCTTGAGTAGCATTAGCTTGAGGATCCATATCAACTAGAAGTACCCGATTTTTAGCTTTTGCTAATGCTGCCGCTAAATTAATACTAGTGGTAGTTTTACCAACTCCACCTTTTTGATTTGTAATCGCAATTATTTTCGTCATTATTTAGCCTCCTTTAGTACTTCTTACCAATAGTTTCTCCTAATCTAACTACTGTTTCTTTATCTTTATTTGTATTCTCTAAAATATCATCATCAATTACTGCTTGATTTTCTTTTAATAAAATAATTACTGTAGAACCACCAAATTCAAAATATCCTTTTTCTTCACCTTTAAGACAATATTTTTTATCATGATTAACAATTCGACCAACCATCATTGCTCCAACTTCCATCTGAATCATCGTTCCAAAATTCTTTGATTCAATAATCGTATAATTTCGACTATTCTGTTTATAAATTGGATAAAAATCATTTGCTATAGGATTCACAGTATGAAATTTTCCTGGAATATATTTTGATTTTATTATCTTACCATCATCAATAAAACTATAACGATGATAATCATCAACTGTTAATCTAAAAATCAAACAATAACCATTTATATAATCATTTGCTAATTTTTCATCCATCAATAAATCATTTATAGAATAAAGAGTATTTTTAATAGTAAAATGACTATCTTCATTAATTTTATAACATGTTAATTTTGAATCAGCGGGACTAATTAATACATTATCATCAATTAAAAAGGGTCTTTTTCCTAGCTTTATTTTACGTGTAAAAAAATCATTATAGCTTGTATATTCCTTTTGTTCATATTGAGACATATCTATTTGATTCTCTTTTATAAAAGAATCAATTCTATGTTTTGATAAACTAGAATTCATATACCAGCCACCAAGATTACTTACAAACTTACAAACAAGAATTTTTAAAGCACATCTGCCAAGAAATGTGCCATAAATTTTTTTTAATAAATTATTTTGGTTTTCACCATTTGTTTTGACATTTCCCAAACGATCAACAACTATCATTTCATCACCACAATCTGAATTAATTCCACAACAACAAGTATCCCTAATGCAACCAATCCTTTTGATTGAACCTTAGGAACTTTAAAATCCACAATAAATAATATTCCTGTAACCAGCATTAACGCTCCATATATATACGATAATTCAAAAACAATATACCGTAATGCATAGGCCATAGGCAAAATAAATGATGATGTTGTAACAGGTAACCCTTGATAATATCTTCTTTTTTCACTTGTTTCTTTTTGTCTTGTTTCTTCTTTAACATTAAAATACGCCAATCTGATTACGGCAGCCAAAACATAGAAAATTTCAATTGCTAACCACCCAATTGAACTTAAACCAACATTATAACCTAAAATAGCAGGGAAAACCCCAAAAGCTACTAAATCACATAATGAATCTATTTGAATTCCAAAACGCTTTTCTTCATCAGTACGATTTTTCTTACTACGTGCTACCATTCCATCAAAAGTATCACAAATCCCGCACATAATTAAGCAAATAAAAGCCCACTGATACAACCCATTGAATGATAGATGAATTCCAGCCATGGCAAATACTAACGATAAATATGTAAGAATAACCGTATAACTATAATAACCGATCATTTTTCTACTCCCTAATAAATTTTTTAACAAAAACAGTATAGCACATATTTAGCTAATAAGGTACATTAATCTAAATTTTGTCTCTTAAATAACAATATATTATTACCAATATAATTAAAAACCACCTAAAAATCTAGGTAGTTTTAATTAAAATTTATTTATAATTTATCTTAGTGATCATAGATTTACACATCTTAATCATGTCCATAAAATCTGCTACCATTATATAAAATAATTTTTTTATTTTCTAATGTTTTTTGTACATCTATTACTCTTTGATTTGAAGAACCTCTAAATCTCAATTTACGATCTTTTAATCTATCAATAAAAGGCCCATCTATTAAGACATCAATATATGGTAGTAACTCTTCATCAAACTTTTCTATTTCTTCATATAAAAACGATGAATAAAGCCAAATATTTTTATTTTGACAACATTCTTTGATTCTTTTTAATAATTTAGACACATCTTCCCTGTTTTCAATTTCAAGTGGTTCGCCCCCAAGAATCGTCACTCCAACAATATGAGGCTGATTGATCAATTCTATCAAATTATTTTCAACATCTTCATCGAATTCTTTTCCACCGCTAAAATCCCATGTTTCAGGATTAAAACAATTTATACAGTGACGATGACAACCTTGAACATACAAAGAAACCCTTATTCCTTCACCATTAGCAATATCTGTTTTTCTAATTTGTGCATATCTCATTATTATTCACCAAGTAAATGATTATCTAAATGTACAAACCTTTCAGCAATTTCTTGCGTTCTACCCTGATTCCAGAAATTATCACCTAAATATCCACAAGTACGTCGACATACATTCAAAGATTTATGATTACGATTACCACAATTTGGACAATACCATTCACGATTTTCATCTAATAAAATTTCACCATCAAATCCACATTCCTGACAATAATCTGATTTTGTGTTTATTTCAGCATATTGAATTGTATCATACATATAATCAATTAAAGCAGAAAGAGCATCTAAGTTTTCTGACATATTCGTTACTTCTACATAACTTATTGCCCCACCTGATGAAACCTTTTGAAATTTTGCTTCTACTTTTAATTTATCAAAAGCATCAATGTGTTCTTTTACGTTTACATGATATGAATTTGTTAAATAGTCCTTATCAGTAATCCCCTTTACAATTCCAAAACGTTTTTTCAATGCACGAGCAAAAGTATATGTAGTAGATTCTGCTGGTGTTCCATATAAACCAAAACCAAGACCTGTTTCTTCTTTCCAGCTGTCACAAGCTTCTCTTAAACGCTGCATAATTTTTGTTGCTAATTCATTACCATCTTTTGAAGTATGTGTATCTCCTATCAAGGATACAACACATTCATATAAACCAATATATCCAAGTGAAATTGTTGAATAACCATTTTCTAATAATTTATCAATTGTTTCACCTGACTTCAAACGAGCCAAAGCCCCATAACGCCAATGAATCGGACTTACATCTGATAATGTTCCTTTTAAACTTTCATGACGTAACATTAAAGCTTCTTTACATAATTCTAATCTTTCATCTAATATTTTCCAAAAAACATCAAGTTTATGATTTGCTGATAATCCTGCATCAGCAAGGTTTAATGTTACAACCCCCTGATTAAAACGACCATACCACTTATACTCACCATTTTCATCTTTCCATGGTGATAAAAAGCTTCGACATCCCATACATGGGAAAACTTGCCCTTCATAATTTTCTCGCATTACCTTTGCAGAAATAAAATCCGGCATCATTCTCTTAGATACACATTTAACTGCTAAATCTGTCAAATAACGATATTCACTATCTTGAGGAACATTATTATCATCTAATACATAAAGTAATTTTGGAAAAGCTGGTGTAACATATGCTCCAACTGGATTTTTCATTCCAACATAACGTTGTCTTAGTGTTTCTTCAATTAACATTGCAGTTTCTTTTATATATTCAGGCTCTTCTCTTAAATACATAAACACTGATAAAAATGGAGCTTGTCCATTTGTTGTAGAAAAAGTATTAATTTGATATTGAATTGTTTGAATTCCTGCTTTTATTTCATCTTTTATTCTTGATGTTGCAATTTTCTCTACTTGTTCATCTGTATATTCAATACCTATTAATCGTCCCTCATGACGCACATTATGTTGATGTTTTTCATAACTTAATCTTACAAAAGGTGATAAATGTGCTAAAGAAATTGTTTGCCCACCATATTGACCATTAGCTACTTGTTGAACGATTTGAGTCGCTACTGTACAAGCAGTTTGCAATGATTTTGGTGTTTCGATTAATTTATCATTGATTACAGTTCCTTTTGCAAACATATCCTTTAAATTTACTAAATCGCAATTATGCATTTTTTGAATATAGTAATCCATATCATGAAAATGAATAATTCCATCATCATGAGCTTGAACGATCTTTGGTGGTAAAAGTAATCTACGACAATAATCTCTTGAAAACTCCCCTGCAATCAAATCTCTTTGAGTTGCCAAAACTGTAGCATCTTTATTAGAATTTTCTTCCATTGCTTCTTTATTAGTTTGATTTACAATTCCATAAATCTCATTATCTATTGTATTAGTTTCACGTTGAAACTCCCGAACCTTACGATATCCTTCATATGCTTTAGCAGTTAAAATTTGTCCTTTTTCAATCAGTTTTTCAAATACTTGTCCTTCAATACGATAAATTGAAATATTATCATCACTATGCTCATGCCATTTTTCAATTTCTACTGCAATATCATGTGCACACTTTTCATCAACAATTCCACTACCACATTTCATAGCTTTTAATATTGCGTTTTCAATTTTAATAGCATCAAATTCAACTTTTTTTCCATCTCTTTTTACTACTTTCATACAACACTTTCCCTCCTAAAACTTTATTCCTATCGTATCAAATTTTTTTTAATTAGGAAAATAAAATGCTCCATTAATTCTCATTCTATCTTCAAACAATTATCAATTATAACCGATATTCTCATTTATTTCTTCATTTTTAGAAAATTAGTAAATAAAAAAAATAATCTGTTTATTCTACTTTGTTTTATAAAAAAATTATTTATATTATATTGCTTTTTTCCTAAAAACAACCAAACAAACTACAAATAGTTATTTTATAATCAAAACCAACAAGACAGATTTTAACAATTATTATAAAATAAATCAATGTTAAGATAATCTTAAGCTCTTTTAAGAAAGGTTTTATTTTATTAATTCAATAAAGTGATACAATCTAAATATGAAAAAAATAATTATTATTTGTATGATCTTACTTTGCGGTTGTACTACCAGTGCAAAAGTTAACAAAACTAAAAATCAAAACTTATTCGATAAAACAAACTTTTCAAACTACCAAAACATTATGATAGTAGCACATCCTGATGATGAATCTATTTGGGGAGGTATCCATTTACTACAAAATAATTATCTTGTTATATGTTTAACTAATGGTAATAATCAAACACGTGCTAAAGAATTTTATAAAGTCATGGAACAAACTCATAATACTGGGATTATTCTAGACTATCCTGATAAAACTAATGGTAAGCGTGATAATTGGAAAAAAGTCTATCATGATATTGAAGAAGATTTAAATTACATACTATCTAATCACACCTTTGCAACTATCGTTACCCATAATCCCAAGGGTGAATATGGTCATGCTCATCATAAAATGACTAGTGCAATTGTTACATCTATAACCAAAGATATCAACTTAACTAGTAACTTAAAATATTTTGGACATTACTATCGTAAAAGTAACCCCATCTTACCAATGAAACATCTTTATAACAATGATTTACTCACACAAAAAAATCAACTAATATCAAACTATATTTCCCAGGAAAAAACCTGTAATAAACTAAAACATATGTTTCCATATGAAAACTGGATTAGTTACCAAGATTGGTACTAATCCTTTTATTTGCAGATAAAAAGAGTGTCAACGACACTCAATAATAATGACGGTCATAAGTAGGATACTTTCGGTTTAAAACCATATAAATAACAAGCAATATAATTCCAATCCCACCACAAATCAATCCTGACATCCATAAACTATCAACTGGAATATCTATACTCATACCTAATATCCTCATCCCTATCGTAAATTCCATAGCATTAACAGCTAAAGGCAAGAACAATCCTAATAATATCCCTGATACTAATAAACCTATGCCACTAAATAAAGTCCATTTAAAATATGATTTGTTAATTACACCTAATAAAACAACAATAATTATTATTCCTATAATACAAATTATCTTAGTTAAATTATTACTTAAAATATCATATATCTTAATAAATTGTTTTGTTCCTGGCGTACTAGTTTGAATCTTTTCAACTGTACTCTTTATCTTATTTTGTAACAAACTATCTTTATTAGTTAACTTAGTTTTAATTTTATCAATTTGTTCTCGGGATATCTTTTTTCCAATTGCTTCTTCAAGTTCAGGAATACTTTTATCTATAACATCTGATATTCCCTCTAAAATACCTGTTGTTTCTATTTCTTTATTATTATTTATAGTATATGTAACCTGATCTAAAAATTCACCAGTAATATTATTTAAAGTATCATTACCCTTTATTATATCTTCTACCTTATCAATATTTTCATTACTTACATCTGGAAAAGATTCATTTAAAACTTCTTTAACCTTTCCACCCACTTCCTGGATTACAATTGCATCAGCAACCGTCTTTGCTGACATTTTTCGAATTGATAGATTAATACATAATACTATGATTACACAAACCATAATAATTGTTAAAAAAACATTCAAAAATTTCTTCATTTTATTCTTTACAACCTCCCATTAATTTTATTATAAATCCTTTTAATTACTACGTCAAAAAGAGAATCTTAATTCAAATCAAATTAAATTGAAGACTTTAATACAGTATTTATATAATTTCATAAAATATGCATATTTTAAAATCTCTAACATATAAAATATCACTTTATAAAAAAGGATTTTGTCTAAATTTTATATAATTAATAATTTTTTTAAGTTACTTCACCATCATATCACCAGCGAAATATGTAGAATATGAATACGTGAAATGATATAATCAATGAAGGAACAGCAATAGCGGTAGGTGGTTAGCCTTGGTCGTTAGACCGAAGGTACGTAATCTTCGTTTACATAGATATCCATTTTTTGGAAATATGAAAAACGGAGGTGATTGACATGACTACATATGAAACAGTTATGGTGATGCTGACTTGTTTAGCATTTGTTATGACAGTTGTAGGAATAATTGTCAAATTGCTTCTTATTATTGTAAAAAAAGAATTTGAAGCAAAAAAATAACTACCTGTAACTTTGATCGAGTAAGGTAGTTATTTCTATCATACAAAATCCAAGGCATAACCGCTTATTGGTTGTTCCTTTTTTCATTTATATTGTAATTTATAGATGCCTTAATGTCAACTAGCAAAGTTGTTAAATCAAGATAAACACTATAGTTAAATTAAATTAATTTCTAATCTTCATAAAAAATGAGAAAGATTATATAAAATATTAGTAAAACTAAAACCAGAAACGGATAAATCAGTATTTTATCTTACTTCTGATAAAACGTCCTAATTATAGCCATGTTTTCGATTACTATCTTTTACAATATAAATTGGTCGAGCCTTATTTTCCATATAATCCTTAGATATATATTCTCCTAAAATTGCAATCAACAACATTTGTGTACCACTTAGAAATAAAATTAAACAAACAATTGTAGTATAACCACTAACACTATTCCCAAACATCAATGTTGATATCGCTGTATAAAAAGATAAAATAATTGAACCAACAAATAAAAACACACCAAATATTCCTGACAATTTTAATGGTGCAGTGGAGAAAGAAAAAATCCCTTCCAATGCATAAGAAAACAAACTCTTAAAATTCCATTTAGTACTTCCTGCAGCCCTTTCAACATTATTAAATGGAATCCACTTAGTCTCAAAACCAACATAAGAAAATAATCCTTTCATATATCGGTTATACTCTCTAATTTCTAAAATCGAATTAACCATTAACCTATTCATCATTCTAAAATCACCTGCACCATCAGACATATCTAAGTTAGATAAACGTTGCATTATCTTATAAAACGATTTACTTAAGAAATTTCGTAGTGCTCCTTCACCATCTCGATCCATGCGTTTTCCTGCACAACAATCATAACCTTCTTGACTAACAGCATGATACATAGATGCCAATAAATGTGGTGGATGTTGTAAATCAGCATCCATAATAACACAATAATCCCCTCTAGACTTTTCTAATCCTGCAAACATTGCTGCTTCTTTTCCAAAATTTCGTGAAAATGAATAGTAGCTGCAATGATCATCCTTCAGACAAATAACTTTTAATAAATCAATTGTATGGTCATGACTACCATCATCGATAAATAATATTTCATAATCAATATTCTCAATTTTCATTAATTCTTTTGTAACTTCCTGATGAAATAATGGAAGTACTTCTTCTTCATTATAACAAGGAACAATAACACTAATTTTATCCATATTCATGACCTCCTTTAACTACAAAAATCTTAAACTTGCATAAACCATAATTAGATATTACTGTAATTATACTTACTACTATCTTTGAAAACATTTCATTAACTGATAACAATTGGATAAAAACAAACAATAAAATACTTTCAATTACTAATGTTGCTAACCGTAATATAAAAAACTGCCATGCTTCTTTTGTAGATTCATTTATACTTTTAAAAACATATCTCTTATTTGCCCAAAACGCAAATATTACAGCACCTATCCAAGAAATAATATTTGCAACTAACCAGCCTTGATTAATTACTTTTATAAAGAACCAGTAAATAATAAAATTCACTGCTGTCGTACAACTACCTACAAATATGTAACTAATCAGTTCTCTCAATTCTTTTTTCACCTTTTTTACATCTCCCTTGAAAAGCTAATAATAATATACCCAAGACACTGACTATAAAAGCAATATCTTTCATTGGTGGTTTAAACATGATTTTAACTTTATGTTTCCCTTTTGATATTTTAGCCCCTAAAAATGCCTTATTCACACATTCATTATTAACTTCTTTATCATCAACTAATATTTTATAACCATTTTGATAAGCAAATGATGTTACAAGATAACCATCTTCTTTTACATCAATTTCTCCATCTGCAAGTATTCCATTTTGATTGTAAATACCTTTAAATGTATCTACTTCCTGATTACGTTCTTTTATAATATCATAATCAATTGTATAGACTCTTATATCTGATAAATCATATCTACCTTTTGAAAATTCAATTTCTAATTTATCTATTGCCTCATTTTGACTTAAGATATATGTAAAATGAGTATTTTTATTTGGATATGCTGCATTTAAACTAGATAATCTATTTCTAACACCATTAATAGTAATACTAGTATCTGTATTTTTAATCAATTTAACTTTTTTTAAATCAAATTCTATAATCATTATTTTATTAAATAAATACTGGTTAATATCTAATTCTAATTTTGCTTTTTTCTTTGTATTAATACGATAACCATTACTTAACTTAATTATTCCTAAATAATCACTTTTACTCTTCACACTTACTTTTAATTTAGTTTCTGTTACTTTACTTTGATAATTTATCTGATCTGTTTCTACAATAACATTATTGTATAGTGTATCTAGAGTTTGAGGAAATGATAATTTTTCAAATTCTTTACAACTAAATAAATCATTAGATGCATAAATCAAAGGTAAAACATCTTTATTTTGATAAACATTTTTTTCTATTTCCTGATAACCAATTGGAACAATGTTTTCACTATAAATTGTCTTTACTCCCATCATCCCTTGAAAGAATATATTAGAATTAGATAAGCATGCAACTCGATTTCTAATACTAATTGGATTATTAATAATATCATAGTAAAATTGATTATATCTAGTATTACTAATGGAACTATAAATAGAAGTTCTAAATACATCATTCTTAACTTGGTTAACAGTATTTAAAGGTTCTTTAAATATATCGCTTCTACTATCATTTTCTAATTTAATATCTTTTATTTTAGAAACCTGTTGATATTTGTCAGATAAAACATAATTTTCTTCTTGATTATTTACAAAACCAATAGCAACAGGCATAATTATTAGTAATAATAATGCTGATTTAATATTTTTTAAATACAATAATATTCCTATCCCACATAATATCATATCTAAAATAGCCAATGGCTGTTGATAAAATGATAAAACTGGTAAAGCTAATAATAAAATTATTTTAATATTTAATTTTATATCATCATATTTTAAACAATTTAAAACACAAATAGTTATGTAAATTAATAATGGAATAAATGGAATTAATATTTTTGATCGAGGATATAAAAAACCATTTAAAATAAATGAAAAGATAGGAATAAATAAAATTAACAATAACCAAATATTTAGTCTTTTAATTTTTTTTATCTTTAATCCAACAATCAAACCTATCCATGTTAAATATCCTAGACCACAACCATAATAATCATATAACAATGATTCAAAATTAAATCGAGGAACAAATAAAGTCAGTAAATTAATTTTAGTATTACCACTTTGATGGTTTTCAAGCAATACATAAGCTGTAGGAATTAATAAAACTCCACAAATCATTATTGCTATTAATAACGGTTTTAAAAAATGTAAAATTTCTTTAAAAGTTAGTTTGATTTCTAATCTATACATTTCAAAACAATAATAACTTAAAATCACTAGTAAAGCAGAAATACTAAAAAAATAACTACTAGTTATTATTCCTACAATAGAAATAACTAACATGATCATCTTTTTCTTTTCAATATATAAATCAACTGCAATCAATGCTATAATTAGCATTGACATATAATCAACAAACATTATTTGACGATGACTTTGAAATAATACAGAAGAAGATAGTAATGTGATAGCACCAATTATACATAGCCAAGTATTAAACTGTTTGTGTTTCAACCAAAGATAGGTAAGATTAACACTTAAAACTAAATTAAAAATCATGTAAGTAATTATTATATCTTTCATCTCCACTGATGGTAACAAGCAACTTATTAATATATCTACTCTAAGCAGGCCATAGTAAGATATATTATAAATATTCTGCCCAGCTCCAATGTTAAAAGCAAAATCAGGGAAAATTGTTTTATTTTCTAACATTGTATTTCTAATGTAATCAGCTAGATTGACGTGTTGCGAAAGCCAATCTGTATTAGAACCAAAGATACTTGAAGAAGGCGTGATAAAATAAATTATCACAAAGGTTAAACATGTTAAAAATATAATTGGATAAATATTTTTTCTTTTCATTACTATCATTCTCCTGGTAAATATTATCTATCAGATTCCTTAAGAATAGCCTAAAGAACATCTAAATATTTCTTAATTTTAGTTTTTATAATCTCTTAATATTGTATAATAAAGACGAAAGTTGGTGAATTTATGGTAAATAACAAAATTTTAATTGCAGATGATAATCCTGAAATAAGGGAGGTACTAAATGTTCTTTTATCAAGCGAAGGCTATGATGTTATTGAAGCTAAAGATGGTCAAGAAGCTATTGAATTGATAAGTAGTGAAATTGATTTATATATTCTTGATATTATGATGCCTGTAATCAATGGTTATCAGGCATGTATAGAAATTCGTAAAAAATCTAATGCTCCTATTTTATTTTTAACAGCTAAAAGTCAAGAAAGTGATAAAACACTAGGGTTTTCTAGTGGGGGTGATGATTATCTTTCTAAGCCTTTTTCTTATAATGAGTTAACGACTAGGGTTAAAGCATTGTTAAGAAGATACTATATCTATCAAGGAAAAGTAAATAATGATGAGTCTACTGAAAATAAAATTACATATAATAATATCGTAATTGATCCTAACAATGAGATAGTATTTCTGAATAATGAACAAATTGAATTAACCTATATTGAATATCAAATCTTATATTTACTCCTAAGTAATCGTAAACATATTTATTCAACTCAGGCTTTATATGAAAATATTTGGAATGAGCCATATTATTATAGTGCTAATAATACTATCATGGTTCATATTCGAAATTTGCGAAAGAAAATCGAAACTGATCCTCAAAATCCTAAAGTGATTAAAACAATTTGGGGTAAGGGGTATCGTTGTGATTAAGCATTTTTTTAATAAGTTAAGCATTCAAATAAGTGCTATTATCATTCTATTCGGTGCTCTTGGAATGACAGTATTTTGCTTTTTATATTCATATCGAGAAGATTTTTTTGAGTTTTCTCAAAAAATGGGAATTATTTCTGAAAATACTGAGGCATATGCAATCAATATTGAAAATCAGTTAATTGATAATAATGTTTCAATTAATGATGTTGATACTATAGATAGTATTTTAGGTATTAGTGAAATATATAGTGTTAACTTATATAACAAAGCCAATAATCTTTCAATAACTGGTTCTTATGCAACAATGTTAGATAATCTTTTAGTTGGATATACAGTTTATGATACTGATGCTATTTATAATGGCGATATATATCATACTGATATTGAATTAGAAGATGGTACAATTGAAATGTATGTATATTCATATGCTATTGCTAAAATGGTCGTTCCATATCTTGTTTTTTCTATTATTATCGCTTTACTTATTTTTTTAATTCCTACATTTTTATTTATAAAAAGAAAAGTTCATCATATTGAAAACCTAAAAAATGATGTTACATATTTATCTCAAGGTGATCTTAATCACCCCATTTCAATAAATAGTAATGATGAGATTGGTGAATTGTCACATCAAATCAATAATTTACGTTTAATATTAAAAGATAATTTTGCTACTGAAGAAGCAAATCGAAAAGCAAATTATGATTTAGTTACTGCTCTTTCCCATGATTTAAGAACTCCACTTACTTCATTAATGGGATATTTAGATATCATTAGATTAAAAAAATATAAAAATGAGGATCAATATAATCTATATCTAAATAATTCAATTGATAAAGTTAACCAAATCAATGAACTAGCAAATAAAATGTTTGAATACTTTTTAGTCTTTAGTAAAGAACAAGACACTGAATTAACTAAAATGTCTTTAGGAGTTATATATGAATATATTATAGAAAATATTGGTGTACTTGAAGGTCATAGTTTTATAATAAATAAAAATCTTAAACCAACAAATTCTTTTATTCGTGGAAATATTAATCTAATTAAAAGAATAATTAATAATATTTTTTCAAATCTTTTAAAATATGCTGAAAATAATGAAACTGTACATATATCTATGATATCTGATGAAAATAATTTAAAATTAGTATTTAAAAATAAGAAAAAGTATTCAACTAACTATATCGAAAGTAATCAAATAGGCTTAAAAAGTGTTCAACAGATGTTAAAAATTCATGATGGAACTTTTATGATCGTTGATAATGAGGATAATTTTACAGTTACTATAACAATTCCTTTAATTAAATAATTAGTGTATAATATTTATGTTTTAATGAAAGGAGTACATATGCAAACAATAGCAAAATTTGATAAAGTATCAAAACAGCAATTTATAAAAGATTTTAAAGATTGTTTTGATAAATATGATGAAGAAACTATCAATGATATTTACAATTCAATAATAATTCCTAAAAGAGCAACTATTGGATCGGCTGGATATGATTTTTATACCCCAATCAGTTTTGTTTTAGAACCTAATAAAACAATAAAAATTCCTACTGGGATAAGGGTTTCTATTAATGAAGGCTGGTTTTTAGCAATCTTCCCAAGAAGTGGACTAGGTTTTAAGTATCGTTTACAACTAAATAATACTGTTGGAATTATTGACAGTGATTATTGTTATAGCGATAATGAAGGTCATATTTTTATTAAAATAACTAATGATAGTAATGAAAATAAAATTGTTGAGTTAAAAAAAGGACAAGGATTTGCTCAAGGAATATTTATGCCTTTTGGTATTGTAGAAAATGATTTTACAGATCAACAACGTAATGGGGGATTTGGTTCTACAACTAAATAATAAAAAGACTTGTTATAAATAGCTATAGCAAGTCTTTCTTATATCTAAAATTCCCACTTTAAACTTATAATGAGATCATTTTCCCTAGATATCTCCAGCTCATATGATAAATAGTAATGATTGATTTCACTAGCAACTGTATAGCCTTGTCTTGAAATCAAAAACTTAAGCAGTCCAGGAAGTCCTAATTTAGAATCTCTGGTAAAAAATTCAGGTTTCTAGCCGTTTTAAAAGTATCTGGATGATATAAAAGAGTATTGAAATATTCAAATGTAGAATAAATACACATTATTTATTATCATCATACACAAGTCTAGGTTTCTTTTTAGCGTACATAGCTTTAAGATAAGGAACCTGTTCCTCAGTAAGAAGACCAAAGCTACGAATTGTATGATGTTTGATCTTATCACCTTCACAATAGGATTCAACCAGCGAACAAAAATAAGTGCCTTTTCTGCCTCTGTTATTAGGAACAACTTTCACGAACATAAAACTACCTCTTTCTATACTACTATTAAATCATAAAATAATGTAATAATAATCATTTATTACAAACAGTAACTATATAATTTAACTACAAAAAAAGAAACCTGAATATATCAGATTTCTCTTTCATAAGTGCTGTTAAATTGACGACATTGAGTACCTAAATACTTCTTTACATCAATTATGCATTATGAGCAAATTGTGAGTTATATAGTTTTTCATATACACCTTTTTTTGTAAGTAATTCTTCATGAGTTCCTTGTTCTACAATATCACCATTATTTATAACTAAAATTAAATCTGCACTTTTAATCGTAGACAATCTGTGAGCAATTACAAAACTAGTACGTCCTTTCATAACCCGTTTCATAGCCTCTTGGAGCATTTTTTCCAAGCGTGTATCAACAGATGAAGTCGCTTCATCAAGAATTAAAATTTGAGGGTCTTTTAAAATTGCCCGGGCAATAGTCAATAACTGCTTTTCACCTTGGGAAATATTATTCGCCTCTTCATTAATATGTGAATTATAACCATCAGGTAAAGTTCTAATAAAATGATGAACATTTGCCATTTTAGCAGCAGCAATAATTTCATCTTTACAAGCATCTAAACGTCCATAGCGAATATTATCATAAACAGTACCTGAATATAACCAAGTATCTTGTAACACCATTCCAAACATTGAACGCAATTCTTCTCGAGGAAGATCACGAATATCGACACCATCTATTTTAATACTTCCACCTTTTACATCATAAAATCTTAATAATAAATTAATAATAGTTGTTTTACCTGCACCAGTTGGTCCAACAATAGCCACCATCTGTCCACTTTTAACATTAACATTTAAATCTTTCATTAAATTTTCTTCGTAATAACCAAACTTAACATGTTCAAAATCCACATTTCCATGTATTTCATTTATATGTTTTACAGGATTTGCTTCTGGAACTTCTTCTGTTTCTTCTAATAACTCGATGACCCTACCTAATGCTGCAAATGCTGATTGAATTTGTGATGATAAATTAGAGATTTGTGATAACGGATCATTAATTTGCCAAATATATCGAATAAAAGCCTGCAACTGACCAACTAAAAAAGTTCCAGCAATTACATCTGCAGTTCCCACTACTGCAACAGCACCAATTGCTAAATAGGTAACTAATGCGTTTAATGGTGCAATAGTTGATGAGACAAATTGAGCTTTAAAAGCATTTTCCTTTAAATTTTCATTAATCTTTTTAAATTTTTTAACCGATTCTACCTGCTGATTATATAATAAAATTTCGTTATATCCAGTATACATTTCAGTAACTGTACTATTCAGCTCTCCAAGAGCGTCTTGTTGGTTTTTAAATAATTTTTGACTCTTGCCAACTACTAACTTAGTAACTAAAAGCGATAATGGGATAATCATTGTTCCAATTAAAGCAATTTTAGGATTAATCAAATACATCATACTTAATGCTAAAGTAACAGTTAATACCCCACTAACTATTTGGGTAAAGCTTTGTTGTAAAGCATTAGAAATGGCATCAACATCATTAGTGATACGGCTAAGAACATCCCCAAAATGATGATTATCAAAATATCTTACTGGTAATTTACGAATTTTATTTTGCAAAGCATTACGCAAATCTTCCATCGCATGTTGAATTGCGTTAGTTAAATAAACAATTGAGACCATTTGCGCTACAGTTTTAACAATATAGATTATAACCAGACTAATACCAATTTTAATAATTGCACCAAAATCAATATTAACATTTGACAAATTTATACTTTTAGCAACATCACTAGCTAATTGAGTAGTCACCATCCCTTCAAAAGCTGGCGCTAAAACAATAGAAATATTAAAAGCAAAAATCATTGCAATCGCAATAATAAATTGCCATTTATATGGCTTAATAAATGGTATAAGCCCTTTTAAACTCTTTTTAAAACTATATTTTTTATTCATAAGCCAATTCCTCCTCGCTAAGTTGAGAAGTTGCAATCTCATGATAAATTTGGCACTCTTTTAATAATTGTAAATGAGTTCCATGACCAACTACTTTACCATCATTTAAAACAACGATTTGATCAGCCTCCATAATACTTGAGATTCGCTGAGCTACAACCATCATGATTGAATCTTTCATCTCTTTTTTTAACTCTTTTCTTAAAACTGCATCAGTTTTAAAATCTAATGCTGAAAATGAATCATCAAAAATATAGATTTGAGCCTTACGCACTAATGCCCGTGCTATACTTAAACGCTGCTTTTGACCACCTGAAACATTAGTAGCTCCTTCACTAATTTCTTCATCAAAACCATGTTCCTTTTTCATAATAAAAGGATATGCCTGAGCAACTTTAGCTGCATATTCGACTTCTTCATCACTAGCATCTTTTTTACCAAAACGAATGTTATCGGCAATACTACCACTAAATAATACCGCTTTTTGTGGTATTACCCCTAATTTATCACGTAGCTCTAAAATATCATAATCACGAATATCTTTCCCATTGATTTTAATACTGCCACTACTAACATCATAAAACCTTGGAATCAGGTTAACTAATGTACTTTTACCTGAACCTGTACTTCCAATAAACGCAATCATTTGACCTTTTGAAACCTTAAACGATATATCTTGCAAAACTGGCTCTTCACCATCTGGATAAACAAATGTCACATGATCAAATTCAATACTTACTTGTTCATCTGAATCACTCTCTATTGGTTTATTCTTAATTAAAGGTTCCAACTTAAATACTTCTTCAATCCGCTTTGCTGATACTTCAGCTCGTGGATACATCATAAATACAGTACAAAAAAGCATAATTGAAAACATTGCATGAAATAAATAATCCATAAAGGCAACTAGTTGTCCAATCTCTAAAGAACCACTAGAGATAAGATGTGCTGCTACCCAATATATTGACAGACCAGCAATATTCATCAGCATAAAGAAAATCGGCTGAGTCATAGTCATAATTTTAAATAATTTTTTTGAATATTTCGTAAAACGATGATTAGTTTCATTAAAACGTGCTTGTTCATAACCATCGTTATTAAATGCTCTAATTACACGAATTCCACTAAGATTTTCTCTTGAAATACGATTTAAATCATCTAATGAGCTTTGTTGATTTTCTGAAATTGGTTTCGTAACCTTAGCAACTATAACTACTCCTAAAATAATTAATGGAATTGTTGCCGCAATGATATATGATAACGGTAATGAAGCTCGTGCTGTCATAATAAGACTAAAGATAAACATAATTGGTGTCATCAATGCAGTTCGAAGTAAGACATTAACAAACTGCTGAATTTGAAAAGCATCATTATTCGTTCTTGTAATCATTGAAGATGTTCCAATTTGGTTAAATTCATTAGCTGTAAATTGTTGTACTTTTTCAAAGATATCATTTCTAATATCACGTGTAATCGCAGTTGATATTTTAGAACAACAGTATCCTAGAGCAATTGTTCCACCCACACCGATTAGTGAAACTAAAGCTATACAACCACCCATCATATAGATAAAGCTAATGTCTTTATTAGTAACTCCAACATCTATCATTGTTGCTACAATGGTCGGAATCCCTAATTCAACTAAAATAAATCCAAAAACTGAAATCACATTGAAAAAGAAAAGTAATTTATAGTTTTTTAAATACTTTACGATTAAGTTCATATCTTTCTCCTTTCATTGTATTGTGAAGCAACTATATCTATGATAAACTATAAGGCAACCTTATAGTCAAGGAGGAATAATAAATGAATGAAAAATTATTATCTTGTGGTACTTTTGCTAAAATTTGTGGTGTTGAAAAACACGTCTTATTTCACTATGATGAAATAAATTTATTTAAACCAATTTATATAAATGATAAGGGATATCGTTTCTATTCATATCGTCAATATGACACATTTAAAGTTATCCTAGCTTTAAAAAAACTTGGAATGTCTTTAAAAGATATCCAAGTATATCTTGATAAACGTACTCCTGAATTATTCCTTGATCTACTTGAACAACAAGAAAACAAACTAATTGAATATATTAATGAAATGCAACATATCCATGAATTAATAAAAAGTTATCAAACATTCACTACTGATGCTTTAAATGCAGATTATGATGAAATAAAAGTTGAATATCTTGCAGAAACTAGATTACTTTTATCTGCCAACCTAGAAAATACCACATCAAAAGATTTTGCTTCTTTTATGAATGACTATACTACTTTTATCGAAAGTAATCAGATAATTACAGGAGAATTTGTTGGTGTAATGACAAAAATAGAAAATATTATTAATAATAATGTAACTAATTACTCATATCTATTTACTACTACTAATAATTCTACACAACAAACATTTGTCAAAAAAGCTGGAAATTATTTATGTGGATATCATCACGGCAGTGAAAACAAACTTTATGACTCATATTTAAAAATGTTAAATTATGCAAGTAAACATAAAATCACCTTAGGTCAATATGCATTTGAAGAGTATATCATTTCTGATATTTGTGAAAGATCAAAAAATCATTATTTAACACGTATAACAATAGAAATAGCGAGTTAACAAACTCGCTATTAATGATTTTTATATTCAATCAGATATTGCTCTATTTCATCTAATGTAAGTTTTTTAACTTTAGTATCTGGATATTCTTTATACTCACCAACTGAGAAAACAGGTTCAATAATTTTATCTTGATTTCTTTTTAAATATTTTTCAATATCTAAATCATCAGCAAAAATCTTAAATGAAATACGTCCTTTATTATTTTTAATCTTATAAATAATACATGCTTTTTTCATTGTATAATCAGCAGTTCTTAAATATAATTTTGCTATTTCTAAAGTTTTAAATGGAAAATTCCAACGTTGTACATTTCTCTTTTTATCACATTCAATACAAATACAGCGCCCACAAGTACCACATATATATTGCTTATGATTTTCCAAGCATTCTCTTGGGTGAAGTTTAGGGGTAGCTCTACTATCATTACTATAACATTCCTGACACATATTAAAACTCACTATTCTTTCTTCTTTGACTACGTGGTATAAAAATTCTAATCTCTTCTTCATTGTAGCCGACTAAAAAATGATGTTCATCCATAATGATTGGTCTTTTCAATATTGAAGGATTATTTTTTATAAAATTAATTAAATCTTCCATTTTCATATTATTCAAATCTATTTTTAATGCTTTAATGATTTTACTATTTTTTGAAATAATATCATCTGTTCCATTTTCACATCTTTCTAATAATTCTCTTATTTCATTAATACGTAAATCAGATGAAAAAATATTTTTCTCAATAAAACTTAAATTATTTTCTTTTAACCACTGAACAACCATTCTTCCTGAACGACTGCCTGGTGCAGTATAAACTCTTATCATAGTATCCCTCTATCTAAAATAAGGACTAGAATTAGTCCTTTAAATACGTTTATTTAATTCTATTTGCTTACAAAAACATATAAAAACAAATCATTAAACTATTTTTTCACTCTTAGTGTAATAATATATTCATCATCAGCTTCTTCTGTTTCACTAATTACTGGAATACCAGATTTTTGAATTAATTCAGTTGCCTGATTAATAGTATTAATTGCAATCTTAAAATTTTGAGAGACTGCTTTTAGTGGTCCCTTTTTTGGTTTACTTTTTTCTTTTAGTGGTTTACTAACTAACAATTCAGTCTGTTTAACATTCAATGATTTTTTTAATACCTCTTGTAATACTGATTGCTGTCTTTCTTTATCTAAAGATAACATTGCTCTTGCATGGCGCTCAGTAATTTGCTTTGCCTTTAACGCATATTTAACATCATCTGATAATTTCAATAACCTTAACTTATTAGCTATAGTAGATTGTTTTTTACCAACTTTATTAGCTAACTCAGTTTGATTCATAGAATATGTATCCATTAATGTTTTATAAGCTTTAGCTTCTTCAATTGGAGATAGATTCTCTCGTTGAATATTTTCAATAATTGCATATGTATCTACCTGTTTATCATCAATATCTTTAATAATACATGGTACTGTTTTTAATCCTGCTAATTTACAAGCACGAAAACGCCTTTCTCCAGCTATTATTTGATAACTACGATTCAATTTACGAACAATTATTGGCTGAATTAAACCATTTTCTTTAATTGATGTAGCTAGTTCTTCAATTTTTTCATCATCAAATACTTTACGAGGCTGATTTTCGTTAGCTTCGATTTTATTAATATCTATTTGCTTATATACCTTCTCTAACATATTTCCTCCTATAATGGTTGTTTTTTTATTTTAGCGAACATCCGAGGAAATTTATTTGGTGTTGCTTTTATTTTTTTTATAACTATATTACTTCGATGATTCTCATTAGTTAATGTAAAATCAACAACCTTCTCTACTTTCCCACCTAAAATACTAATGCCCTTCTTAGCTTCATTTAACTCTTCATCTGCTTTAAGTCCTTTTAAGGCTAAAAAATATCCTCCTACTTTAACCAAAGGTAAACAAAGCTCATCCAAGATGTTTAATTTAGCAACTGCTCTTGCCATTACTATATCACATTTTTCACGATTGTCTTTAGCATACTCCTCAGCTCGTGCACTAATTGCTTTACAATCGCTCAATGCTAGTTCTTGGAATAAATGATTCAAAAAAGTAATTCGCTTTGTTAATGAATCAACAATTGTTATTTTTAAATCTGGATAAACAATTTTTAAAGGAATACTTGGAAATCCAGCTCCTGCCCCTACATCTATAATACTTTGATTATTAAAGTCAAAATCAAATGCAATAGTTAATGAATCATAAAAATGTTTTAGATATACTTCTTCTTCATCAGTTATTGCAGTTAAATTCATTTTTTTGTTCCATTCAACCAAAGTTTTAAAATATTGTTGAAACTGTTTAATCTGAAATTCTTTTAAGAATATCCCTTTTATTTCTAACAGTCTTATAAATTCTTCTTTTGACATATATTATTATTCCTCATTATATTTTTGCTTTAAATAAATTAGTAACACTGAAATATCTGCTGGATTAATTCCTGAAATTCTTGAAGCTTGTCCTATAGTTAAAGGACGAATCATACTTAATTTCTGTTTTGCTTCCAATGCTAAATTATTAATATCTTCATAATTTATATCATTAGGAATCTTCTTTTCTTCCATTTTCTTTTGCTTAGCTGCTTGACGTAATGATTTATCAATATAGCCTTTATACTTAATCAAAATTGTAATTCTTTTTCTCTGCTCATCACTTAGGTTAGGTGCCTCAATAAACGATAAGATTTTTTCATAGTCTAATTCTGGTCTTTTGATTAATTCCTTTGCACTAATCCCCTCATTTAACCTAGCAGATCCTAATTGCTCCAAAATATCATTAATTGGATGTTTAGGGGTAAAACGAATATTATCAAGTCTTTCAATTTCCTTAAAAATACCATCCATTTTATCTAAATATTTTTGATATATCTCACTACTGACAAGACCAACACCATGACCATATTTCATTAATCTTTCATCAGCATTATCATGACGTATCAATAAACGATATTCAGCTCGACTTGTTAACATTCGATATGGTTCTTCAGTTCCCTTAGTAACTAAATCATCAATCATTACACCAATATAAGCTTCATCACGTTTTAAAATCAACGGATCTTTATTTTTAATTTTTAATGTCGCATTAATTCCTGCAATCAACCCTTGAGCAGCTGCTTCTTCATAACCACTAGTTCCGTTGATTTGACCTGCTGTAAATAAATTATTTACAACCTTTGTTTCTAATGTAGGCCATAATTGTAATGGATCAATTGCATCATATTCTATAGCATAGGCATATTTTAATATTTTACAATTTTCTAAACCTGGTATTGTTCTAATCATTTCTTCTTGAACATCATGAGGAAGTGAAGTTGAAAAACCTTGTACATATATTGTATTCATTTCCCTTGATTCTGGTTCAAGAAAAATTTGATGTTGTGATTTATCTGAAAACTTAACTACCTTATCTTCAATGGATGGACAATATCGAGGTCCAACACCACTAACATATCCTCCATACATACTAGAACGTTCTAAATTATCACAAATTATTTGATGAGTTTTTTCATTTGTATAAGTTAAATAACATGGTAATTGTTGCTTCAATGGCATAAATTCATCTGTTTGATAACTAAAGGCAAGTTTATCATCTGTTCCAGGCTGTAAACTAGTCTTTGAATAATCAATACTATTAATCTCTACCCGAGGAGGAGTTCCAGTTTTTAAACGTTGAATTCTTAAACCTAAGGCTTTTAAACGATCTGATAAAAATTTTGATTCTTTCTCTTCATCTGGCCCACTAGAATATTTCTGATCCCCACATAATATTTCAGATTTTAGATAAGTTCCAGTTGTTAAAATGACTATTGTTCCTTTTATTTCTTGACCATCAGCTAGAATAACCCCTTTAGCACAATTATCCTCAATAATTAAATCTTCAACCATACCCTCAATAATATCTAAATTTTCTTGTTGCTGTAATACTTTCCTCATATATCTTGGATAAGCTTGTTTATCAGCCTGAGCTCGTAAAGATTGTACTCCAGGTCCTTTTGCTGTATTTAACATTTTCATTTGCAAATATGTTTTATCAGCAGTTTTTGACATTTGCCCACCCAATGCATCTATTTCACGAACAATTATCCCTTTAGCAGGTCCACCAATTGAAGTGTTACAAGGAAGGCTTCCAACATTATTAAAATTAGATGTAATTAACACAGTTTTTTGATTCATTCTAGCTGGTGCTAATGCTGCTTCAATTCCAGCATGACCACCACCTACCACTATAACATCATACATTTATTCCATTCCCTCCTTAATACTAATCTATTGTACTACAAATTTTCCACTTTTTAAACAATAATCCGTTTTCTATCAGCATTGACGAGTAAATTTCTTATTTTAAGCATTTTTCATGATTTATTAATATGTAATTATTATTTGATAAAATCA
>ERZ808049.354-NODE-354-length-27398-cov-11.936789_pt1 | contig 27398 bp, 25 predicted proteins | sample MGYA00380198_ERZ808049 | MGnify/ENA primary metagenome ERZ808049 (study PRJEB31490, sample SAMN06133414) | mouse gut metagenome | isolation source: Z2_2 | host: mice | place: China: Chengdu | collected 2015-05 ...
ATAAATAGGATAATATAGTTAGACATAAAATGTAAAATATTAGATAAAATATTGAAAAAACAAAAATAATTATTAATATTATCCAATTAGTTATATAAGTAATAGAATTATTTATAAAAAAGGAAAGGGGGATATTGGGAAAGTGATATAATTTCGTTTAAAATAATAATTATATTTTGAAGGTAGGTGGTACTATGAATAGAAGAAAGAATATATTAATTATATTTCTATTAATATTACAGGTGGTATCTGTATGCATTTTCTATAATATTGATAAAATAAAATTAATGCAGGAGGGTTTAAGATATCAATTATTTAACATGAATTATTCAATCTCATTTCAAACAATCGATAGTGATGTGAGTTTTGATATTGATATCAATAATTTAGATTCAAATATTCATACAATTATTTATGAAAATGATGGATGTACAATTATGATTGATTCAATAATAAAAAAAGATGAAAAATATATAATATATTTTTCAAGTCATGGTATTTATGATCAGCAACAGGGTAAATTAATCACTGGTGTAGAACACAAGATTTTATCAAATAAAAAAATTGAAGATAAAATTTATACATCCTGCTTTATTGGTAATATAGAATGTCAAAATAATTCATTTTCGGGATTGAATTTTAAAGATGGGGATGAATTTTCATTTATAATTGATGCAAAAAGCTTAGAAAGAGTAAGAAAAGTAACACTAAAAAATTTATTATTAATTAAAATGGAAAAAATGTAATAAAAAATCACTTAATATACGAGGAGGAATAAATAATGAAAGTAATTAAATGTTTATTGGCAAATATGATAATATTATCATCTGTTTCTTATGTACCAGTTAATGCTTTTTCTATACCTGATGTTGGATATACTAAGGAAGAAATTGCCTCAATGTCTGATGACGAATATGTAAGTATGATAGCTAATTTTTCTGTTAAATCAGAAAAAGAAGGTCACACTTTTGAACAAAAAAGAAAAGCTTTAGAAAAAGTTGGTATTGATTATGAAAACGAGGGTAAAGATATTCCAATTTTACGAGGTGGTGAAAAATCTTCTTCAGCAACTTTATTAGTAAGTACTTCAAAAAGATCAGGCCAAAAATATTGCTATACAACAGCTTCTGTTATTGCAAAAGAACGTTTTACATCTACTGGTAGTGAAGATGTATTAAGTATAGAATGGGCTACATTTACTTATGATTCATCAGGTTATTATGGTGTGAGTACACCAGCTGATGGACACTGCACATATATGGATGGAACAAATAGAACAAAAGGAATTGTTCTATTCAATCTGGATGATGATTATTTAAACGCTAATGGAGCACAATGTTTTGCATCAGTATTGAATTATTGTTCAGGTCAAAAAACTCATAAATATGCTGCAAAATATGTTCATACATATGAAAGCACATCATATACTTGGAATATTGGAGGAAATATTAATTATTCTGAAAAATCTGGAGCATATGGTGGATTATCATTTACTGTTTCAGGAAACACTATAGGAAAAACATGGCAACTATATGCTACAAGTTAATCAATAAATATATATACCTCATTTATTGATTAAACAAAAGGTTTTCCTATATTTAAAATTAAATAGATAAAATATTGCAGTAGTGAAATAAAAACTCATTCCTTAGCAATTAATATTGCAAGGAATATCTGTATGCATTTTCTGTAATATTGATATTAATAATTTAGATTCAAATATTCATAAAATTATTTATGAAAATGATGAAAAAAGAGAGTAAAATATTTTACAACTATTGTATTATGTGGAAGCTTGATACTGATTAATATAAGAGTTGTTGACACAATTAAATTAGATAATAAAGAATACATTGAAAAAAATAATTTTAAACGTTGATAATAATTCTATTGATGTAACAACATTTGCATCAGTTACACATCAAAGACATAACATGGATACATTTGTTGATACAGTTAGAGGAAAGATATTGCAAACAAATGTCACATAAAGGTAATAATAAGAGTAAATGAGAATACTGGTGTAATAACATCGTTTAGTGGTCCTAGTGTAAGTATGTATTCACCAGCAGGTGGTGGAGCAATATCAGAAAAACTATATGATATCAATACATCTTATAAGTGGGGATCTGCAGCACATCGTAGTATTGATTTTACTTATAGATATGGTTATGAAAGAGTTGAAGCTGGTAGTTATGGTATGGCTACTACTTATAGAACTCCATATTATACAAGCACAATTCATGGTGAATAAGATTTAATTTAGAGAGGGAGAGATAGTTATGTTAAAATATCAAAATGTATTTAATATGGTTATGAGATATATCATTTTAGGTCTTTGGTGTTATTTTGAGTTTGTTACTACTAATAATTATTTATTAGGGGTTGTTTATGAAGAGGTTTTTCCAAATGGATTCAGTGAAAGCGAAAAACTAAGTATTGATTTTATTCCTGATGTAATTAATACTTTGTCTTATATACTATATTTTCTCGTTATATTATATGCTATTGTCTTAATATATATTTATATTAAGGAAAATAATGTCTGGAATTATTTAAAGAATATAATGTTATTAGTGCTTGGGTTTATAGTTATTTTACAAGCTAAGTTTATAACTTTTAATATTTATGATATGAATGATTTAGCTCATTTTAAATGGTATATGTATAGATTATTCGATGGATGTATAATTGTTCTACTAATTTATTTATATCGAAGATGGAAAAAATATAAGTTAAGTAAGAATGGTGGTAACTAAAAGTTTAAAGACCAGGTGGAAATAATTGGGCAACCAAATAATTTCTACCTTTTATTATATTAAAAATCAACATCCCTTACAATTTCACAAAGATTTGAATTTCAGTATTTTTAATTAAGGATTGAGTTCAATTCTTTAACCTTTTCTAAACGTACTCTGTGTGACACAACAAGAGGCAATAAAAGTTTATTATGTGTTAAGGATAAGGTACCATATGGTACAAATAGAGGAAAATCAAAGTAAGATTTTACTTATATATAAATCTTACACATATAATTTTGAAAACAACGAAATATTTTAATTCTTAACCTTTATTTAAAATGCTAAACTATTTTCTATAAATTATATTAAAAATAGTTGTTCTTCGGATTTATAATCAAAAAATAATCAGATTTATAAAATATTTTTTGTAAATGATTATATTTAGTTGTCAAAACACTATAAAAACAGTTTACATGATACTATATAGATAATGTTATTTATGTTCTAACCACATTCTGAGTAATAAAATAAAAATTTTTTTCTTATCAACAAACTAAAACCAATATTTTAAACACTTTATGATTTTTTAATAAAACCATAAGAAAAAAAGATAGGAATATTCCCATCCAAGACTTATCCTATCTATTTTACTTAATACACTAATATGAATCTTTTATTTTAACTTTTTCTTTTACGCAAATTATTCCCATCCAGATAAAACTAAATAAAATTAATCCTATTAACCAAAGCGGAATTCCCTGGATGACACAATCTCCAATTAAAACTTCTACAATTGCAAATAAGCTTACCGCAACTAAAGCTAATTTGTTCATTAAAACCGCCTCCTCATTAAATATATGATTATGTATACCCTTATAATACCAATTTTATAGTTAAATAGTATCACTATTTTGTTAACAAAATGTTAAATTTTAAAACCAGCATTAACCTAAAACCACATCTAAAATCATCATTACTACAAAACCAATTGCAAAGCCAATTGTTGCAATATTACTATGATGTCCTTGTGAAGATTCAGGAATTAATTCCTCTATTACAACATAAACCATTGCTCCTGCTGCAAAAGATAAAAGATATGGTAAAATTGGTACAACAAACGAAGACATTAAAATAGTAATTGCTGCTCCAATGGGTTCTACTATACCTGATAACATACCATAAATAAATGATTTATTCTTAGATAGTCCTGAACTTTTTAATGGCATTGATATTATCGCTCCTTCGGGAAAATTTTGAATTGCAATTCCAATAGCCAACGCTAGTGCACCTGCATAAGTAATTCCCTGACTTCCTGATGCTAATCCTGCAAATATAACCCCTACTGCCATACCTTCAGGAATATTATGTAAAGTTACTGCTAATACTAACATTGTTGACTTTTTTAATTGACTCTTTGGACCTTCTTCTTCATTATCTAAATGTATATGTGGAATATTACGATCTAATAGAAGCAGGAAAGCTATTCCTAACAAAAAACCAACCGCAGCTGGAACAAAAGCTAAATCCCCCATATTTTCAGACATATTCATTGCTGGAATTAATAGTGACCAAATTGAAGCTGCAATCATTACTCCAGAAGCAAAACCTAATAATAATTTTTGTACCAACAGATTCAATTTATTTTTCATAAAATAGACACAAGCTGAACCTGCAACTGTTCCAATAAATGGAATCAAAATCCCTATTAACATTTCCATTTTTATTTTTCCTTTCTTTTAAAAATTTATTTTATCTAATTTTAATAATGTTCATATAAACAACTAATAAAACATTCAATTGTACATTATAAATAATTTATAATATAGTAAAAAAACTACATTCTTTACTTCAAAAATATAACTATGTTATATTTCGTCGCTATTTTACAATATAATTTAATATTAAACAAATAATATGCAAAAAAAGAACCATCATTAAATATGGTTCTAATAAAATCCCCTATCTTAATTATTATCATCAGTTTCTTTTATAATTGATGTACAGTGAGGACATCTAGATGCCTCCTTTGCAATCTTTTCCATACAATATGGACATACTTTAGTATCATCAACTAATATTTCCTCTTCATCATCTATTTTCGCTTTAATGCCCTCATTTATTTTATTCATTATTTTAATAATCAAAAAAATAATCATGGCAATAATCAAAAAATTAATTACCGCTGTAATAAAACTCCCATATTTTAACACTGGTGCATTCTTACTTGTACCTAACGTAATCTGTAAATCTGAAAAATCAACCCCTCCAAATATTCCTAAAACTGGTGAAATAATATCTGTATTTAAAGATGTCACAACCGCAGTAAATGCACTATCAACAATTACCCCAACCACATATCCATAACATTACCATGAGTAATAAATTTTTTAAATTCTTCAATAATTCCTAGTTTCTTTTTCATATTCTATATCCTCTACCTTTTTAACAAAATTCATACTACCTGTATATAATTATATCATTATTTGAACATAAAATAAAACTAGTCTCCATTCAATACCTTTCTTTTAAACATTAAAACTGAAATTTTATAAATAATATAAAACATTACTAAAATTACAATTGTACTAACTACATTAATTATATATAACTCTGTTTTCATCACATTAGCAAGTGCATGAACTGAAAAATACGAAGATATCAACATTAAAATAAATGGACAACAATACGCAAAACGAATTTCATTTTTAATTGATTTAACCAGCGTATTATTACTAATTCCCATTTTTTTCAAAATAACATAACGTTCTTTATCCTCAAACGCTTCATTATTTAACTTCATAAAAATAATACTACCACTAGCTAAAATAAATACTAAAAATAAAAAAATACAAATAGAATACATTACCCTTACCCAAGCAATATCACCACCATTAGGATCATTTACTAAATAACTAATTGAATTCTCTTCAACCAAATTATCTAAATAACTTATTGATGCTTGATAATTATCAGGATTATTTATTTTATAATTATACATATAATACTCTTGACCAATATTTTTTAATTTTTCATAGACACTATCACTTACTATATAAGTATTAATATTTTCCTGAATTAAACCTAAATAAGATTCTGATGTTTCATCTATTATTTGATACATTTCTTTATTAATTTCTATAGTAGGATTACTTACTGGATTAGATATATCCATTAAATATAATCTAGTTAAATTAACTACTTCATTATCCTTTAATTCAGGAATATCAAAATTCATTTTAGCATCTTTAGCTGCCTTTTCTAATTGACTATATGAAATAACACCATATTGACTATAAATATACTTAGTTTTAACTATATCTTTATTTAAAATAAGATAATTAAAACTATTATGATAATCTACTGCATTAGTTTTACTAATACCATGATTTATTTCATCTTCATTTAATTGTTTAGTTGCCATAATAACATAAGAATAAGTATTTCTAAAATGAGTAATGCTATCATATCGTTGCTTCATTGCAAAAGATGTTGCCAGTACAGTTACCGAACAGATCATTAAAATTGTAACAATTGCATAAGTTCGATAATTCTTTTTTAAACGAAAAGCAAGATTGTTAATCCATAATAAACGTTCTTTTTGATAAAGATATTGTTTATTCTTTGATAACTTATTAATTACAAAAGGAATCAATCCATCATAAAGAAAATAAATTCCAGCAATCACTAAAACTACTGCATAGAAAATATAAATAAATGATGACATATCTCCAACAAGTAAAGCACAATAATATCCCCCACTTATTAATCCAATTCCAATAATTACTTTTATTAAAGTAATTATTCCCTTTTCTTCTTTTAATTCATTTTGCTTACTAGCTGATATCATCTCTAAAACACTACTTCTTAAAATACTAAGATAACCTTTAATAATCATTATAATAAAAATTCCCATAAATAAAACTATCGTTATTATTACTGGAAAAATACTAAACGAAAAAGAAACATCAACACTAATATCTGATAACTTTAATAAAATCATTGTAAATAGCTTTGAAAATATTATTCCACTACAAAGTCCAATAACTAATGATAATACTGTTATTATTCCTACTTCAATTACATACATCTTACCTATCTTGGCATTATCTAACCCCATAAAAGTAAAAATTCCAATATCTTTCTTTCGTTGTGCTAAAAAAACATTTGTTGCATACCAAATAAAGAAAAAAACAAAAATCACAAGAACAACTGAAATAACTTCAATAATGATCGTAATATAATCACTATTACGTTCTTTTAATACATCCATAGCATTAGAAAAAACAAGATTTTGAAAATTAAAAAATATAAAAATCGAAAATGACAACGAAGCAATCAATGATACATAATTTCTAACGCTCCGTTTAAAATTTGAATAAGCTAATTTTAATAAACTCATTCTTGATCACTTCCCATCGAAGCTAACAAGCTTAAAATCTCATCATAAAACTTTTGACGATTACCACTATGATTTAAACGACATTTAATCTCTCCATCACTAAGCATATATACTTGTTTAGCATAACTTGCACTATAAGCATCATGAGTTACCATCAAGATTGTTGCCTTACCGTGTTCATTAGCATATTTTAATGACTCTAATAAATCTTTACTTGATTTTGAATCTAATGCTCCAGTTGGTTCATCAGCAAAAATAATTTGTGGATTTGTAATTAAGGCTCGAGCACTAGCACCACGCTGCTTTTGACCTCCTGATAACTGATAAGGATATTTATTTAAATGCTCATTTAAGCCAAACAAACTTGCTATTTGCTTAGTTCTTTCAATAATTTTACTACTTTTTTTACCATTTAAACTTAATGGCAAAGCAATATTATCTTGTAATGTCATATTGTCTAATAAGTTATAATCTTGAAAAATAAATCCTATCTTTTCTTGACGAATTTTTGATAAACGTTTGTTATTAACTTTAGTAATATCTTCACCATCAATCATAATTTGTCCATAAGTTGGTTTATCTAATGTTGATAACATATTCAATAAAGTTGACTTTCCAGCCCCTGAAGATCCCATAATTGCTATAAAATCATTTTCATAAATATCAAGATTAATATTTTTTAAAACTTTAGTTTGATAATCTTTACGTCCATAACTTTTAACAAGATTTTTAATCTCTAATACTTTTTTCATCTAAAATCCTCCTTGATTACAACTAAAGTTTAACAATTTATTCAATAAAAATCCTAACATCTAGCTAACAATTATTTTATTAATCTAACATTTTAGTAATCTAGTAAGAAATACTTTGCATTATCTACAAATTCCAAAATAAAACGACTACCTGAATTAAAATTTTCATCAATTAAAACTCTAATCTCTAATTTCTTAGCTATTTCTTTAACAAAATATAAACCCATTCCTGTAGAACGATAATCTCCATCACGAAGATTATGTCCAATAAATCCACGATCAAAAATATATGGAACATCTTCTTTAGAAATTCCAATTCCATTATCTTCAATAATTAAAGTTAATTTTTTTTCATTTTGCTTAACTACAAATGTTAACTTAGGATTGTTTGATTTATACTTTATCGAGTTCGTAATAAATTGATCTAACATATATGTTAACCAACGTCGATCACTATAAACATACTCATTTTCTACTTTTAAATTGATTGTAAAGTGATCATTAATTAAAAAATAAGAATGATGTTTTATTGCTTCTTTAATAACTTGAGATATTAATATTTTTTCAATTTTAATATCATTTTCAGGATTTCTTAACTTGCTTGACATCAACATTGTATTTACTAATAACTGAATTTGTTCTATTACTAAACGCATTTCTTTTTTTAATATTAGATCATTATTTCTTTCATTCATTAAACGTAATGAAGCTATTGGTAACTTTGTTTCATGTGACCATTTTGTAATATAATCGGATAATTCTTGTATTTGTCCTCTTAAATAATTATTTTCATTACTATAATAAAAATTATTTTTTTCAATAATTTTTATTGTTTGTTTTGGTAAATACTCTTTAAGTTTATTACTTGTTAAAAAGCTGTTTCTTTGATATATCCTTTCAACTTGTTGATACCTTAAATAACTAATCACTAATAAAGCAAATCCTAAAAAAACTAAAATAATATCTAAATATAACAAATCATCCATGTATAAGTTTCTACCACATAAATAAATAAAATAAACATTTATAAATACTATTACTAAAATATAAATAATAATTTGTAACATATACTCTTTTAAATAACTAATCAATATAATAACCAACTCCTTTTTTCGTTTTAATAATATCTTTTCCATTAGTAAAATCTTTTAACTTGTAACGTAAACGTGAAATATGTACTGATAAAGTAGCATCAGTAATAAACTCATTAGTATTCCATAATACCATCATCAATTGTTCTCTCGTAACTGGATTAGCACGATGTTGAATTAATGTTGTCATTATTTTAGCTTCTGACTTAGTTAATTCTAAAACTTGATTTTTATAAGTAAGACTACCATTAGCAATATCATAACTAATATCTTCATCAAGATATTCTTTATCTAAATGTTTATACTCATATGTTCTACGCAACATTGCTTTAATTTTCATCAATAACAGTTCTAAATCAAAGGGTTTTTCAATATAATCATCACCACCTGATGCTAAAGCCATAATTTTATCAGAATTTTGTTCACGACTAGAAATAAAAAGAATTGGTACTGTTGAATTACTACGAATCTTTTGACACCAATAAAAACCATCATAAAATGGTAAATTTATATCTAATAAAATTAAATCTGGCTGATAATCATAACATTCTTGATCAACATGTTTAAAATTCTTAATATATTTAGCTGTAAAATTCCATTTATTACATAATAGCTTTAATTCACGTGCTAAAATCAAATCATCTTCAATAATCATAATTTTCATTTTTTCACCCCTTTTAATAATTATACTATTATTATTTAAAATCACATAATAATTTAAACAATCTTACAACATTGTTAGAATTAAAATAAAAGTGATAGTCTAACTATCACCTTATTCTATCGGCTGCCGCCTCCTCCTCCACCAGAGAAGCCTCCACCGCCTCCTCCAAAGGAGCTAGAACCGCCACCACCACTATATGATGAACTATGAGCTGCACTATAAGCTGCACTGGCACTTCGGATTCCACCATACATAAAAGTTCGGGTTGCATACATTGTATATGTGTAATCAATATTTGAATATTGATTAAATTCTGGACAAAGGGTTCCAATTTGTTTTTCTACTTTATCAGCAATTCCTAAAATTGAAGCAAACATTAAATATTCTTCCCACAATTTTACTTCAATTACTTCTTTTTCTTCAATACTACTAAAATCAAGTAAAAAACGTTTTAATCCCATTGTATATAAAATATCATCTCTAAACGAAGGTTCATAAACAACGTTAACTTGCTTAACATCAATTCCTAAAACCTTTTTATATGTTATTTCTTTATGTTTAATTTCTTGTTCTTGAAGTTTTTTATCAAAATATTTATTTAAATCCTTAAACCAATCTTCAATTTCCTCATAATTTTTTCGACACCAACGTTCAAATTCTTTATTTTCAAGTATTTGATTAGAACCACTAGCTTCTCTAAAATAACCTAACATTTTCTCTTCAAAAGGCATACTAGTTGGAATCTCATTACTAAAATCAATTTCATACTTATCCTTTTTAAACCATCCAGTGCCAGGTTCTCTAGAAAAATCAACATATCCATCACGAATCCACTTTAATAACATGGCACATAAAATACCTGAACGATCATCTTGTCCAATTAAACCTATTTTATTAGCAACATAATAAAAATAATAAATGTCTTTATTACAAGGAATATCTCTAAATGGATTGACTTCTTTTATTGTTGGTAATTCATCTTTACCATCACTAAAATATAATTTTTTACTTTTATTAGAATTATTAGCTACTATTACAATAACAACAACAAAAACTATCATCCCAATAACAATCATTGCAACTGCAATTATTCCTGTCATATCTTCTTCATAACTAGATTCATCACGAGCATCATCAAGTACTGCAGCAAATGATTCATCCACTGTAATTCCCTCACTATATGTTCCATCAGGTATCCTAACCAAAAGATTAACATAATCAATATCACCTAACTGATTTGTATCTAAATCACGATTAGATAAAACAATTGCACCATTATCATCAAAAACTACTCGTCCTTCATAACCAAATCCCCAAATATCACAATCTTGATCATAAAATTTATAATCTGATTCAATTGTTGCTTTAAATTCAGTTGGTTTAGGATCCATATTTTCATTAACTAAACGCCAATTAATTCCCTGAGCATCATCATATTGTGTTACATATGGCTTAATTGTATATGTCATTGTATGAGTATGTTTACCATAATCACCAATTCCATAACACAACTCATAACTTGTATCTGTTTCTACAATTCCACATTTATTCTTCTTTTCTTGACGACTAGCATCAATATCCCAATGATCAACAAAGTCATATTTAATTCCTTTTTCATCAATAACTGAAAAATCAGTAATTGTAGAACCATGAAGATTATTAAAGGCTTTATAATTCTCTGTTCCTTCAACTGTTTCCATTTGCCACGTTTCTTTTATTGTGGCAGTTCCATTTTGATTGATATATATGTGCATATCTATTACTTCTAAATCATTACTAGCAGCAAATACTGCTTGTGGAATTAAATTTATTAAACAAATAAAAGCTATTAAAATTATTTTCTTTAGTTTCATTTTAAAATTTCACCTTCGGTACTTCTTTATCAACTTCTTGAATTTCAAAATAAGCAAAAGGTTTAAATCCAAAAAGCTTTGCAATAATTACTGAAGGAAAAACTTCAGTCTTATTTATATACTTATTAACTGAATCATTATAAAACTGTCTAGCATAAGTAATCTTATCCTCTGTTACTGTTAATTCCTTTTGTAATTCAATAAAATTAACATTTGCTTTCAAATCAGGATATGCCTCACTTAACATCATTAAACGACTTAATGCTTGATTTAACTCATTAGAAGCAGCTAATTGATCCTGTAATGTTCCAGCATTTACATATGTATTTCTAGCTTTAATAGCATTTTCTAACGTTTCTTTTTCATGACTTGCATACCCTTTTACTGTTTCTACTAAGTTTGGTATCAAGTCGGCTCTTCTTTTTAAAACCACATCAATCTGTGCCCAATTAGTTTTAACTCTGTTTTTTAGCTTTACTAAAGTATTATAAGCCATAATACAATAAATCACGATTATTACTACTATTATAATAATAATTAAAAATTCCTTACTCATATATTTCCTCCTTTATTTAATTTATCTATATTATACTTCTTAAATCATTTAAATACTATTTTTCTATTCACTTTTTATCATCAAATATTCTTCTTACATATTTAAAATCAATATCATCACATAACCATACCCCATTATTTGAATAATAAAACTTATGACCATCATTTAACATCTTTTTAGTATCTATTTCTAATATAATTGCTTTACCATGACGCTTTCCAACATTTATAGCTGTTTCTTTATCTTTTGATAAATGAACATATAAACGATTCATTTTCTTTATTCCAAATAATTTTATTTCATCTAAATATCTTAATGCTGTACCATGATATAGAGTATTTGGAGGTACTTTTTCTTGTAAGTTAACATCCACATTAATTGAATGTCCTTGATTAGCTCTTATTTTAGTTAAATCATCATTATACTGATAACGTTTTTTATTGTTTGTTTTTACAATTTCATCAAGCAACTCACGATTAATAAACCTCCCCTGTCTATTCATCCCAACAAGCAATTCATCAATATCAGCCCATCCATGCTCATCAAGTTTTATCCCAATTACTTCAGGTTTATGTCTTAAAATAAGACTTAAATATTTACCAAGTTTAACTAAATCACTCATCTTTAAACTCCAAAATCATATCATACCAAACTGCTCCACCATGAACAGATTTTGAAATTCCCTTATTTTTATAGCCAAACTTTTCATAATAATGTACCAATTTATCCTTGCAAGTAAGTATACATCCCTTACATCCTTGTTTTTTTGTTTCTAAAATTACTGTTTCCATTAATTTACCAGCTAATCCTCTATTACGATATTCTGGTAAAGTATTTACTCCAAAAATAGCTAACCATTTACCTTTAGGATTATGGAGTTTTGCATTTGCAAACATTTCATCATCAATCGTTATTTTATCTGTTTTCATTCCATTAATAAAGGAAACTACTTCTCCATCTTCTTCTAATAACCAAAAACAATCAGAATAAACTTCTAATCTCTCCTTAAAACTTTCTTTTGAAGCAGCTTCACTTTTAGGAAAACATATTGCTTCTATCTCTGTTATTTTGTCTAAATCTTTTAATGTTGCTTTACGTATATTCATATTAATCACAGTCCCTTCAATTTAAAAAATCATTATTTTCTAATATTTTATTTAAATCATCTACTTAAAAGTATATCATAAAAATACGCTAGACATCATATAAAAAAAATGCCATAATACATTAGGTTAGAAGGAGGAGAAAATGTCAAAAAAACATATTATTCAAGTAGAAGAAAAAGTTCCTGGAAAACTACTACTGCCTTTATCATTACAACATATGTTTGCAATGTTTGGTGCTAGTGTTTTAGTTCCATTTTTATTTGGAATAAATCCAGCTATCGTTCTTTTTATGAACGGTATAGGAACATTATTATTTATCTTAATTACTAAAGGTAAAGCACCAGCTTATCTAGGATCTAGTTTTGCTTTTATAGCACCTGCAAATATTGTAATTTCTAAATTTGGCTATCCATATGCCTTAGGGGGATTTGTTGCTGTAGGTTTTTGTGGCTGTCTATTAGCTTTTATAATTAAAAAATGTGGTACCAAATGGATTGATATAGTATTGCCACCTGCAGCTATGGGTCCTGTAGTAGCCTTAATTGGTTTAGAACTTAGTGCTACTGCTGCTAATAATGCTGGTCTATTAGGAGACAATATTCAAATATCTAATGTTTGTGTATTTTTAATCACATTAGGTGTAGCTGTTTTAGGAAATATTTGTTTTAGAAAATTTTTAAGTGTTATTCCAATTTTAATTGCTATTATTTGTGGTTATATCGCTGCAATATGTTTTGGATTAGTTGATTTTTCTGCAGTTATTGATGCTCCATTATTTGCTTTACCTAATTTTACGACACCAAAATTTGATATTAATGCAATTTTAATGATACTTCCTGTAATTTTAGTAATAACTTCAGAACATATTGGTCATCAAGTTGTAACTGGTAAAATAATTAATCGTGATTTAATTAAAGAGCCTGGTTTACATCGTTCATTATTTGGAGATAATTTTTCAACTATGATTTCAGGTTTAATTGGTTCTGTACCAACTACTACATATGGAGAAAATATTGGTGTAATGGCAATTACTGGTGTATATAGTGTTCAAGTTATAGCTGGTGCTGCTATTATTTCTATTATTTGTTCTTTTGTAGGACCATTATCTGCTTTAATTCAAACAATACCTGGACCAGTTATTGGTGGAATTAGCTTTTTACTTTATGGTATGATTGGTACTAGTGGTCTTAGAATTTTAGTTGATCAACATGTTGATTATTCTATAAATAAAAATCTTATTTTAACTTCTATAGTTTTTGTAACTGGTTTAAGCAGCATTACTTTGGACTTTGGAGGTATTCAATTAACTGGAATGGTATTAGCTTGCATTATAGCAATGATTTTATCACTACTTTTCTATACTCTAGAAAAGTTCAATTTAACAAATGATAATTAAAAAAGATAGTATTACTTTAAGATTCATACTTAATAATTAGTAAATAAAACATATAAGAGAATAAATTATTGTGAATATTTCATAATAATCTATTCTCTTTTTATTGTTTAAATATCTAATTACAAATAGCTTTCTTAAAAACTATCTTTTTAATTCTCTTTTTTTCTTAATAAACTTAATCCTGCCACACTTAATACTGATAAGCTTGCAAAGATTCCAATTAAACTATTATCCCCTGTTTTTACACCTACTGTAGTATCACCTGGTTTTATTTCAGGTACACTTGTATCTACAGGTGGATTAATTGGATTAGCTACTAATCCTTCAAGGGCTTTTGTTAAAGCATTGATTGCAGTTTCTACTTCTTCTATAGTTGCTTCTGGATTATTTAATACCACATTTGCTTTTTCTACTTCAGCATCTACCACCTTTAATGATGCTGCTGTGTAATTAGCTCTATTTAGTCCATTTGCCTGATTGATTAAACCACTTAATAAATCTTTATTTGGTTTTAATCTTAAATTGACAAATGCTCTTACTAATTCACTATATACTTCATCTACTTCTTCCTGCATTGCATTTTCGTTACCTAATACTTCATTTGCTTTTTCTAGTACTGGTAACATTGCATTCCACGACGATTCAATATATTTATCTGATTCTAATCCATTGATTTGATCTACTTGTTTTTGTAATAATTCCTTATTTCCTTTGAAGAATTCCAACATATGCATTGCATTTGCTAATCTAGTAAATGCATTATCTACTTCAGCTTGTGTAGCACTAGCATTAGCATTAACTGTTTGAGCATTTTCTAATGCTGCATTAAATTCTTCTACTACTGCTGGTACTACATTTTCTAAGCTTGCATTTTCTGCCATTTCAATTGCGATTTGTAATGCCAACTTATTTGCTTCCTCTTCTACTGAAACAACTTTTAAATTAGTATAAGCAGTTTGTAAATCTTGATATGCACTGTCAACTTCTTCTTGGGTTACAGTATCATTATTTAACATATTAACAGCATTATCATATGCGTTTTTGAAAGCTTGATATGAAGAAACTGTATATTTATCTTCTGAATTAATTGCAGTAGTAATTTCTTGACTAGCCACATAATTTGCTAATTCTTCTTTATCAACTACTGATGAAGTGTCTTTAATGAATTTAACTTTGTAAGTTTCTGTAGTATTACCATCTTCAGATCTAACAATAATTTTAACTTCATTTTCATAAACTGGTAGAATTGTAATTGCTTCATTATTGTTAGCTAAAGCTTCAACACTTGGATAATCATTATTCCCTAAATTAACAGTATAAGTTTTTGTTTGTTCATCATACCCTTCAAAACCTTCAAATTCTTCGATTGCTGTACCATTTAATTTCAACTCATCAATGTTAGCAGTTGTATTAACTGGTGTTTTTTCTACATAATTATAAACTTCAACTTCTGTTAAACCTATACACTTACCTACTTGTGGAGCTTTCATCCAAATTCTTAATTTGCTTGTTGTAACAGGATTAATTAATCCATAAGGAGTATCTCCAGCTAAATATGAAACTTGTGTAATATGAGAGGACTCAATTTCTATCCATTGATTAGTTGCACTATCATAATATTCAAAACGAACATTATCATCACCTGGTAAAACACTATAAGCACTATCTGTAAAATGCCATAACTTTACATTTTGCATTTTATATTCTTTTTGCCATTCTAACTGAACATATGTATCAGTAGCTGGGCTTTCATTTCTAATTGCCCAATTTGTCCATCTAGCATTTGTATCATTACTATCATTAGTAATTCCATCATTTAACTTAAGCAATGAATCACTAATTGCAGATGTAGAAGGATCTGTAGGTACTCCATTTTGCATTTTACCATTAGTAAATGATGGAGCATCAGCATAATTTTTAGATGCAATATTAGTAGATTCATCAGCCCTTGGTTCTACTCGTACAGTTGCTTTTACATCCTTACTATCTTCTAAAACACTAGCTGTTCCAGTAATTGTTACAATTCCCTCATTATCAAATGCATTTTCAGGAATATCCCAAGTTACTGGGAATGCTTCACTATATTCACCATTTTCATAGATACCTCGTAATGTTTGAGGTAATTTTGGTGTTACTCCAACATTAGTTACTGTTGAATAACCTTCCATCACAACAATATCACCAATTACATGAACTGTTACAGATACAATTGCATCACTATCTTGTAATTTTCCAGTAACTGTAAATTCACCAGCTTCATTTAATAATGATTTATCATAACTATCCCACACAATTGCAAGATCTTTTGTTTCACCATTATTATAAGTTCCTTCTACTGTTTGTGGTAATTGAGGTTCTTGTCCCACTGGTACATACATATTTTTAGAAATCTTATAACTTTGTAAATAAGCTGTTCCTTCAACAGTTGCTCTTTTTGTATTTACAGTAACACTTGATGAAGTTAAACCACTAGAACTTGCTGTTAATGTAAATGCTCCTTCATTCTTTGTAGATTGAACAATTACTAAAGCTTTTCCACTAAATGCTTTTCTTGAACTTCCTTTATAACTATCAGTATCTGAAGCATTTCCATTATCAACTCCAACGATTTTTCCTTCACCTTCAATACTAAAATCAATTCTATTATTAGCACCTGCAACAATATTATTATTTACATCTTTTACATCTACAGTAATATAAGATAAACTACTTCCATCAGCTGTAATTTCTGTTTTATCAGCATAAGCATCTAATTTAGCAGCAGCTTCATTAGTTGATACACTATCTCTTCCTTCAGTATCACTGATTAAGTTTCCAGCTTCATCATATGCTTTTGCACTTAATGTACCAGATGCCCAACTAATATTAAAGCTTGGGTAAAATTCACCATTAGAGAAAGTTTGATATGTATACCCTAAATCTGTAGTATGTTTAGTTGCTGTGTCTTCACCAACTTTTTCACCATTTAAATATAACTCTACTTTAGCAGCATTAGAGAATACATCAACTTTTACTGTACCATTATAATTTTTAACAATTTCATTATTATTCCATGTAGACATTAAATGTAATGTTGTACTGTTTTCATCCCAAAGACTCTTATACAAATAATATGTATCTTTAGGGAATCCTGCAGTATCAACAATACCAAAGAAAGATGATTTAGGTTTAGCGCCTTGACCACTTACGCTACCAGTTCCTACACCATTCCAAGGTGTTGGTTCTCCAATATAATCAAATCCTGTCCAAACAAATTCACCTGCATTAAAGTCATTTTGAATAACAAAACTCCATGCATCACTAGCTGAATGTCCCCATCCTACTTTCGCAGAATCATTATCATATTCTGACATCTGTAAAATAGAATTATCTCTTCCACTTGTACTGTATACACCTCTACTATGTACAGCACTAGCTGTTTCAGAACCATATAACGGCCAATTACCATATGTATTATGCATTGAAACTGTTTGGCTATTATTTGCGTAGTTCATTCCAACTACACCACCAGATTCATATATCTTTTGATTAATTTGACTAATCAATGCACTAGAATCAGTATTTTTACGGTTATCTCCATTAGTTATTGGGCGAGTTGTATCAACTTCTTGAATCCAATCAATAATACTTTCTGCCACTTGTAAATAATGTGAAGTACTTGTTGAAACACCCTCATCAATTTCATTTCCAATTGACCACATAATTACACTAGGATCATTTTTAGCACCATCAACCATTGCTTTTACATCAAATTCTCCCCATTGCATACCTGGTTCACCATTGATAATTTGATTATCAGCAGAAATTGTTTCTTCAAAATGAGCTGTATAATCATTAACATTACCATTTTTATATTCTGTCCAACCATCAAAAGCTTCATTAATTACTAATATACCATACTCATTACAAATATCTAATAATGCTGAAGCAGCTGGATTATGAGTAACACGAATCGCATTACATCCCATCTCTTTTAAAATTTTTACTTGGCGTTCAATAGCGTCACGATTTGCAACTGCTCCTAATGCTCCTTGATCATGGTGCATACAAACACCTTTTAACTTCATGTTTTCGCCATTTAATGAAAAACCAGTATTGTTATTGAAATTATAATAACGGAATCCATAATCAGTTTCATATGTATCTAAGACTTTATTTCCTTCTACTATTTCTGTTTTCATCTTATACATATTAGCATCATCTACTGACCATAATTCTGGTGATTCAACAGACACGCTTTGTTTTACATCCTGACTTCCATCAGCAGCAATTTGAACTTCGCTAGCAGTTGTATCACTTGCCACATTACCGTTTTCATCAAGTAATGTATTCTTTACAGTTACTGTTTTATTAGTATCACTATCATTTTCAACTGTAGTTGTTACATCAACTTCAACAGTTCCATTCTTATTTGCTTCTAAATCTTTGGCAATTATTTGAGTACCGTTATATCCAACATGTACTTTATCTGTAACAGTTAATGTTACATCACGATAAATACCACTACCTGAATACCATCTACTACTTGGAATCTTATTATTAGTTTTTACAACTAAAACATTTTCAGTCTTTCCATCAAAAACTAACTCATCAGTTAGATCAAAAGCAAACGCTGTATATCCATATGGATGTTCACCTAATTTTTTACCATTAAGATATACTTCAGCATTCATATAAGCACCATCAAATTCAATCATTAATTGTTTACCTTGATATTTTTCAGGCACTACAAATGTCTTACGATACCATCCTACACCACCTGGTAAAAATCCACTTTCAGCTTCTCCACTTGTTGTAAATTCCTGATCGATACTATAATCATGTGGTAAGTTAACATTATCCCATGAATTATCATTAAAATCTACATTTTGAGCATTTTCAACATCTCCACGATGAAATTTCCAATTTTCATTAAATAATGTTGAGCGTTCACCTTCTCCAATGATATCAACATAAACATCTTCTAGATTTGACTGAGTAATTCTAGCATTTGGTTGTGCCAGAGTGCTGACTGGCGCTACTGTTAAAATTAACGTAGCAGTTAATACAGCTGAAATTTTCTTATCCCAACTCTTCTTCATAATTTTCCTCCTTTTCAAAATTTCCCGTAAATAACTTTCATTATCTTACATATAAATCCTACCACGTAAGCGCTTTTTTAACAATAATTTTAGTAATTTTTTACCAAAAAATTGATAAGTTTTAGTGATAAAACAATATCTTTTTGTATTATTACAACTATTATTTAAAAATCATGTTATAAAACTAAATTATTTTATAGTTAAAATACATTGATTGAGTATACCATTTATATTACAATACGTTATACAAACAGCAGAAAGATAACTTATATGTGGTATTTAGCTTTAATACTTATGTTTATTAATATTGTATTTTACTACTCATCAAAAAGAGATTCCAAATATAAAGAGGGTAATTTATTTTTAGTAACTATCCCTGAATATACAATTGAATCGATTGAAGTTCAAAAAATAATTATATCTTATAATAGACAACTAAATATATTATTAAGTATCTCTTTTATTATATCTATAATCTCAATTTTATTATTTAATTTATTTTCAACATTAATAACTGTATTTATATTTTTTGTGTTAATTTTTATAAATACAGTTATCATGCAAATTCCTTTTAAAAAAGCTAGAGAAAAATTACTTAAAATTAAAAAGCAAAATAGTTGGTTAATTTTAAATGACATAAAATATAAAATTGATTTAAAAGCTTCTTCTCCTTATATAGAACAATCTACTTTTAAATTAAAGCATTTCTATTGTGTTATTATAATTGATATTTATATTTTTTTATTAATGATAAAATATAAAGCTGATGTTATAATATATCCCTTTATAATTTTACAAATGATTATATTATTAACTAGTCTAATTTTTATTAAAAAACTGAGAATTCAGACATTTTGTGAAAACAATAAAGCAAATATCATGATTAATTTAAATCGCAAACAAGTTTTCTATGACTGTCTTTTTTGTTTAACTTTAAGTGATGCTTTATTTAATTTAGTAATACAATTATATCTATTAGGAAAGTTTAAGTTTATATATATAATATTTGTAACTATCTTGTCCTTTATCACTACTATTCTTACGTTATATAAAATAAAAGACTATCATAATAAAAAAACTGAACTACTTTCACACTATAATGAATGTAGCTATAGCTTATCTAGTGATGATTGTTGGAAAATCGGTTTAATGGGACCTGCTTATTACAACCCTTATGATCCTCGGACACTAGTTTCAATGCCTGGTGGTATGCAATTAACTTTTAACACTGCAAAAAAGAGTTATCGGTATTTTATTATTGGATTTATTTCTGTTATCCTTTGTTTTTTAATCTGGATATTTGGATATCCATATTATTTAGATATAACAAATAATATAGTTGATTTGTCACTTCAAAATAATAAAATTATCGTTACTAGTAAATTTTATAACCTTGATATTGATACAGCTAAAATAGAAAGACTTGAAATTACAAATAATTTAGGTGATGGAAAACGTATAAATGGCACGGATACAGGAATTTATACTAAAGGAAAGTATAGATTTGAAAAGTATGGTGATTGTAAAGTTTATCTTGCCAGCTTACATAAATGTTATATTATCATTTACACTGAAGATAATATCTATATAATAAATGATGATGATATTGAAGATACTAAATCCTTCTATCAACAATTAAAAACGAAACAATAAGCTCATAACTTATTAGTATTTTTGTATTAATCATTAAGTAATTGTTAAAGTGATAAATAAACATACATTTTCAACTTATGATACAATAAAGACGAAATTAAATAAGTAGACATTTTCTATAAAATACATATGGAGGCAATTATGAATAAAGAACAGATTTTAACTTTTTTAAATAATGATTTTGTAACAAATGGTGTAATATATTTTAATGACAATATCCCTAGTCAAATTGGTAATGCAATATATCTGTATGGAGATAGTGATATTTTAGAACTTGTTGCGTTTATTGATAACAGTAAAGAGTTAGACGGTAGTAAAGGAATGATTATTACTACTAATAAAGTTTACTTCCAATTTGATATTAAAGGTTGTTTCAAATATGATAATATTACTAAAATAGAGTTAGAAAACTCTAAATCACTAGCTTATATTACCACTGATATTTGTAAATATTGTTTTGATAATTCTTTTATCAACAAAAATAAATTTATTGAACTATTAGCAGCTATAACAGATTTAGATGTCAAAATGATATTAACTAGTCATGAAAAAGTTGCTTATTATATACCAATTATTTTAGAAGATATTATAAATGATGAATATGAAGATATTATTCTTACAAACCAGGATCAGCAAAAAATTAAAGATTTTTATCATGATCTTGAATTAATAAAAAAACTTGATCCTGAAAATCAACTGTTAGAATTAGAACTTTTATGTAATCAAGCTTTAGATTTTTTTAATGCCCTTGATCTAGACAGTGAAGAAATTGATGTACTTTTAGAGCTTCAAAAAGAATTTAATGAAAAAAATAAGCAAGATGAACAAATATTTAAAGGAGCTGAAAAATATTATGATGATATGATACATAAATATCAAGAAGGTAATCCAGACACGTTAAATTTAATTAAAGGAATGATGAAAACTTTGGGTATTAATGAAGAAGAGTTAAAAGGAAAATCACCTGCAGAATTAAATCAGTATATAGAAGATTTATGTACTAGATTTGGGGTTTCTAAATCACAAATAGAGAAACTATCTAAAAAATTCAATTTATAAAAATGAAAAGTCTAAACTATTGTGTTAATTATAGTTTAGCTTTTTTATATGATAATTCTATCTTTTTTTAGAAATCATATAAAAAGCTTATCCATAATCCTAAATTTAATTATTTCTTTATAACTATTATTTTTATACTAATTGTTAAGTTATAAAATTCTTCAAAGCAAGAAACCTAGTTACTTAGTTACTTTACAAACTGATTTTATCTAATTAATAATATTTTAGTAATAAATTATACTTTAAATTCATTTATATATTCAATTCAAAAAAATAATAGATCAAAAAGACCCATTATTTATAATTTAAATTTATAACATGATTTTCAATTTCTTTAATTATATTTTTAAAAAATTCATCATCATGACCAGTAGGATCAACTAAACCCCAACTTTCATCAAAGTTTCTACCAATATATGGACATTTTACATCACATCCCATTGATATAGCAACATCAACTTCTGGAATATCAGTAATTAATTTACTGTATTGTGTTTTTTCCATATCGATTTGATAAAGTTCTTTCATAATTCTCACTGCATCTTGATTTATTTGATCTTTTAATACTGTACCACATGGATAAAAATCATACTTATTACTCATTAATTTTTTACCTAATGCTTCAGCAATTTGACTGCGACATGAATTATGAACACATATAAATGCAACCTTTAATTTCTTTTCCATATACTTTTATAATTTCACTTCCAATATGTGCTTAACTTCATCTACAGATAATACCTTACCAAAAGATACAACTTCTCCATTTAAGACCAATGCTGGTGTTGACATTATACCATAAGATGCAATTTGGGCAAAATCTGTTATATGGTCTATTGGTAATTCTATATTCATTTCTAATACAGCTTGTCTTACAGACTCCTCCAATTTATTACATTTTGCACATCCTGACCCTAAAATTTTAATCCCTAGTTCATTTTTTGTTTCTTCTGCTTGTTTTATTTCATCTACTGAACATTGACAACAACTCTTCTTTTTAAATAATTTCATAACGCTTTCTCCTTTACTTTTCAAAGTCAAATTTTGATTCAACATTTAATATATATGAATCTTTTTCATCTTGTTTGACCCTCATCCATTTTTGATCAAGATAATCATTAATGATTTCAATAATTTTTTTAATTTGATACTCTTCCCCATCTCTCCTTAATCTTAAACCTGTACAAGTACATCCACCCAAAGCATGAAGTGAATATTCTATTGCCTGTTCCTTTAAAAGTTGATTTATTTCAACAACCATATTAAAGTTCACAACATTAACCATTATTTTTATCTCCAATCTAAATTAATAAAAATGAAAAGATATTAAACAAATATCCAACTAAAACTATACCTACAGTACAAATTCCTATAAACAAGCCCAATAACTGTGGTTTTATTGCTTTTTTCAACATAATCATTGATGGTAAACTTAATGTTGTAACTCCCATCATAAATGATAAAACTGTTCCTAGTAAAGCTCCTTTTGCAAGTAAAGCTTCTGCAACAGGAATTGTACCAAATATATCAGCATACATTGGTATACCAACAATCGTTGCTAATATAACTCCAAATGAATTATTTCCTCCCAAAACACTCTCTATCCAAATTTCAGGTATCCAATTATGAATGACTGCACCTATACCAACACCTATTAATATATACAAAAAAACTTTTTTAAGTGTTTCAGCAACCTGATCTTTTGCATATATCATACGTTCTTTATAAGTAAGTGCAGGAGAATTTATATCTACAGCACTAGCATTCATAATAAAACTTTCTACATATTTTTCCATATGCAATTTTTCAATAATTGTTCCTCCAACAACCGCTATCACTAAACCAATAATAACATAAGCAATAGCAATCCTAACTCCAAAAACACTCATTAATAATACAAGACTTCCTAAATCAACCATAGGTGATGAAATTAAAAATGAAAAAGTAACTCCTAATGGTAACCCTGCACTTGTAAATCCAATAAATAACGGAATTGATGAACATGAGCAAAATGGAGTAACTGTCCCCAACAAAGCCGAAACAATATTTGCAGTTATTCCATGAAATTTTCCTAATATTTTCTTGCTTCTTTCTGGTGGAAAATAACTTTGAATATATGAAATAATAAAAATTAATAAACATAATAAATAAGTTATTTTTAATACATCATAAATAAAAAACTGAATACTTCCGCCTATATGACTTGTTATATCAAATCCTAAAGACATAAGAACTGTTCCAATTAAATCATTCAGCCATTTCATTCCTAAAACTTGATTTTGAATAAATAACCATAATTGTTCCATACCACTCTCCTTATATCGGTAATTTTCGATTTATACTTTTTTATTTCAGCCACCGTTTTGATGGCTTTCTTTCTATTTATTTCATTTGACTAAGATAATCAATAGCTATTTGGATCCCATCTTCTGACAAAGAATAGTGTGACCATTTTCCTTCTTTTCTAACATTAACAATTCCTGAGTCTGTTAATATTTTCATATGATGTGACAATGTTGATTGACTAACATCTAATATATCTAAAAGTTTACATGCACAATATTCTCCTACCTTTAATATGTCTAAAATTTTTAGTCTATTTGGATCACAAAATGCTTTAAAAATTCTAGCATCTTTTTCATAATCTTTTTCCATGAATCCACCTCACATTCATATTCTTCGATATAACCTTATCAAACATATCGATAAATGTCAATGTTTATATATTTTATATCTCATACTTTCTAACATAAAAAAATAGCTGGATATGAGTCTTATTCTCCTATCCAACATCTAGTTATATTATAAAATAAAAAATCAAATTTATTTTATGATTCTACTTTCCAAACAAACACCACTGAACCGCTTGCACTAATATCTTCTGGTTCTATATCAATAGCTTCGTCATTCTAGCACCAACTTTTTTGGTATCTGTTAATTTCTTCAAAATCAAGTTTTCCATTTGTTCCATTAATTTCTCTGATACATTTTACTCTTAATTTTTTAAGTGTATCATTATCTATATCTACTGTTGCTGATAAGACATTCATGATCATAGATAATTCAACAGTATTCTTAAATAAACGTTTTGAAATCCTATCTTCACTTACTTTAATCATTCCATTCATTGCCGATGAAATAGACAAGGGAAGATACTGTCCTTTATTCATGGAATCATTATATTCACTATAAAATTTTATTGCCTGTTCAATAAATTCACTTCTGCTTTTACAGTTTGCTTTTGATTTCATATCGTCAAGACTGTTCATAATATTTGGTGATAACCATATTGTACTTCTCTGTATCTTTTCCATAACACTCTCCATTCTTTATAAAACAAAAAACCACTTATTAAATTAAGTAGTTATTTCATCTTAATATATTTTAAATTATAAAATCAAATGTATGTTGACATAGTTTTTGACATAAACTATAATGTAATTGAAAAGGAACAACCGATAAGCGGTTATGCCTTGGGTTTTTATGAAGTAATAACTACCTCACAGTTTTCCAGGCAAGAGGTAGTTATTTTTTGTTTCCTTTTATAATTTCAAGGAGTAGTGTTACAACAATCGATATAATTATCAATACTAATGATAATATTTCAAAATCGCTCATGTGCACCACCTCCATTTAAACAAATTTCTCTTAAAGAGATATCTATATAAACAGAGTTTTCGATCTCTGGTCTATCGACCAAAGCATAACCACCTACCGTTATGGCTGTTCCGTATTTGATTATAGCATTACAGTCTACATTATTCTACATATTTTTATTCATTTTTTGAATGAGTCACATATAACAACCCTCATTAAGGCTTAAACACTCATAGTTCTAATTCTTTTGAATATTTATTTTTTCTTTCCATTATAAAAGCCTCCTGTATCAGTGTTTAATTATTTACGCTGTCTACTGGGAGGTCATCATAGATAATTCAACAGTATTCTTAAATAAACGTTTTGAAATCCTATCTTCACTTACTTTAATCATTCCATTCATTGCAGATGATATCGATAATGGAAGATACTGTTCTTTATTCATGGAATCATTATATTCACTATAAAATTTTATTGTCTGTTCAATAAATTCACTTCTGCTTTTACAGTTTGCTTTTGATTTCATATCATCAAGACTGTTCATAATATTTGGTGATAACCATATTGTAGTTCTCTGTATCTTTTCCATAACACTCTCCATTCTTTATAAAACAAAAAACTACTTATTAAATTAAGTAGTCATTTCATCTTAATATATTTTAAATTATAAAATCAAATGTATGTTGACATAGTTTTTGACATAAACTATAATATAAATGTAAAAGGAACAACCGATAAGCGGTTATGCCCTGGATTTATGAAGCAGAAATAACTACCTCACTCGTCAAAGTTAAAGGTAGTTATTTTTTGTTTCCTTTGATTATCTCAAGGAGTAGTGTTACAACAATTGATAGGATTATCAATACTAATGAAAGTATTTCAAAATCGCTCATGTACACCACCTCCGTCTAAACAAATTTCTCTTAAAGAGATATCTATATAAACAGAGTTTCCGACCTCTGGTCTATCGACCAAGGTATAACCACCTACCGTTATGGCTGTTCCGTCTTTGATTATAGCATTACAGTCTACATTATTCTACATATTTTTGCTCAATTTTTTTGAATGAGTCACATATAACAACCTTTGTTAAGGCTTAAACACTCATATTTTTTAAAGTATAACGCCAGTTATAACCATCTAGGTTACAACATGACGTCTTTTTTTGTTGGAAAAAGCCTTGAAACAACGGGCATTGCCCGTTGATGTGCTGTGAAGCGACCTCGCTTCTTTAACCTGCATACGCAATTTTGTTGTTGAAACAACCTTATTCATATAACAAAATGATGTGGATATTGTTCTATTTTTTCAATTTCTTTTACATTTTGCCACATGTCTTTCAAATATAAGAAAAGGTTGTTTGGATAATGGATCAACAGAAGGACTTTGGGGGATAATCAAGACAGAGATGTATAAGATGTATGAGATATATGACAAAGAAAGTTTAATA
>ERZ808049.355-NODE-355-length-27336-cov-19.569647_pt1 | contig 27336 bp, 25 predicted proteins | sample MGYA00380198_ERZ808049 | MGnify/ENA primary metagenome ERZ808049 (study PRJEB31490, sample SAMN06133414) | mouse gut metagenome | isolation source: Z2_2 | host: mice | place: China: Chengdu | collected 2015-05 ...
TTGTTCCCATCAGTCGAATTTTCAGCACGTTTCCTCTCCATTTCCGCAAGGATTTCTTCAATGGGCTTCGGCTTTTGGCAGTATTCCGAATAACGGAGCTGAATGCCCTGCCAGAAGTACATTGCGTAGCCGCAGCAGAAAATATCACTCACGGAATACTCCCTGCATTCACTTACCTGCTCGTCCCTGCTCTCATAATCATCAACGCTTGGCATTCCGTCCGTGTAAAGGTTAAAGGCAAGCCTTACCACACGGACACTGCCGCTTGTCTGCCATCCTTGATGCAGACATTCCTTTTTGATACCCCCGGACTTAATATCATAAATCTGGCTGAAATGATTCCTTGTGTCCTCCGATATACCGAGAATGTAGATCAAAGCCTTGTGATAACAGTCCTGATACCTCGCCTGTTCCAGTTTCTCATAATAAAATTTCTCATGTTCCTCGTTTGCAAAAACCATGTGTGTGTTGTTAACGCTCTGCGCCCCTGCTCTTAACGCTGTGTTGTTCATTTTGTGAACCTCCTTTGATTTTTTGTCATAATAAAAGGACACTTCCTTTTGGAAATGCCCTTATGTTCCAATCAGCTCTCGCCTTTTGGTCTATCTTCAATTGTATATAAGTCCTCTTGTGTGTTCCCCCACCCGAGGTCAAGTACCACTGAGCAGTTAATTTTCGTAATGAGGTGTTTATTACCTCGAAAATGACCGCCACTGTCAAATTCAAACATGGTCACAAAGTGCGTAAATTCAAGGACTTCTACATATCTCGCCTTTGTAGTCCCACAATAGTCTCCACATGAACTGTCCCTGGAAACTGATCCACTGCCATAGCTCTCTCCACCCTATATCCACTATCGAGCAGCACCTCCAAATCCCTTGCAAGACTTGTAGGTTTACAGCTTATGTACACAATCCGCTTCACCTGATACTCAATAATTTTCCGAAGTGCTCTCGGATGAATCCCATCGCGTGGAGGGTCTAGCACAATATAATCGGGCTCCTCATCAATCTCATCAAGCACTTTCAGTACATCTCCCACAATAAACTCGCAATTATGAAGCCCATTCATCTCTGCATTCTGTCTCGCCGCACGAACTGCTTCATCCACAATCTCCACTCCAACAACTTTCTTTGCCACAGGAGCTAAGAGTTGGGCAATAGTTCCTGTCCCACAATACAAATCAAATACTGTTTTATCACATTTTCCTTCATCGAATATATCCCCCAGAAAATCTCTCACTATCTTATACAAAACTTCTGCTCCCAGCGTATTTGTTTGAAAAAAAGAAAATGCAGAAATTTTAAATCGCAATCCCAACAATTCTTCGAAAAAGTAATCTTGTCCATATAAGATAACAGTCTCATCGCTCTGTACAACATCTGCCAAAGAATCATTTTTTGTGTGAAGCACGCCTGTTATTTTTCCTTTTAAAGGCAGCGCCAACAATTGTGCCACGAATGGTTTGAAATCTTGTGTCTCCTGTGTAGTTGTCACCAATACAATCAATATTTCCCCTGTTTTCTGTGCTTTTCTAACAAGCAAATGCCTTAGATATCCCTCATGGCGAATCCTATGAAAATAACTACTGTTTTTTTGTGCAAAATAATCCAACACACAAGCAAGCACCGCTCTGTAGTCCTCATCTATAATTTGGCAATCTCGCACAGAAACAACATCATAGAAACTCCCACGCTTATGCATTCCTAATGCAAGTGGTCCTTCTTTGTACTCATCGCCAAAGGAAAATTCCATCTTATTTCTATATTGATATTGAATCGGACTCGCCTTGATTCCCTCAAAAATTTGATTTAGATATTGGTCAACATTCACTTGTATTCCTTCTAATAACATCTGTTTTTCAAAATCAGGTTTTAGAAGGCTTTTCACCTGGTTTTCTTTTATCTCAAGCTGTTTTTCGTATGGAACACTCTGGTAATTGCATCCTCCGCACTCTCCAAAATGCGGACAAAATTCCGTCAGTTCATAAGGTGCTCTTTCCATCACCTCCAACAGTCTTCCCTCCGCTTTTCTTTTCCGTTTTTTGCTGACAATAAAGGAAATCTTCTGACCTGGCAATACATTTTTCACAATAACTGTTTCATCTTCACAAAAAATAACTCCCTTATTGGGAAAATCAACACTCTGTACGTATCCTTCGCAGATTTGCCCTTTCTTCATGCAATCCTCCATTCTGTTTCAGCTCATTATTCTATATACAATCGAGTAGGAAAGATTTATTTTCCCCTATTCATCACACTGATGCGCCATGTAATGGCATATTTCCTCTGCATCGGCGTGCGCATAAAACTTTATAGGGTGCTGTATCGCCAGCACCCTATTCTTTACGACACTATTTTACAGTTGTGTACTCATTTTCCTTTGCAGGTTCCTGCTCCTCGTCTTCCTCGTCATCAAAGAAGTCATCCTCAAAATCATCATCAAATTCATCATCGAAATCGTCAAGATAATCCGGCGTCATATAGCGATATACTGCATATGCAATGGCCGCCACTGCTGCTACCGCACCGATAATGGCAAGCACCCACAACACGGTGTTTCCTTTCTTCTCATTTTCTTTCTTGAGATCACACCTTGCGCAGTATTTACTTATGATGTCGTTGCTCACCAAATTTTTATCCTGCAGATAATCTACCAATTCATCTAATTTTTTCATTGCCAAAAGCTCCTTTCTGTTTTTACTTCGCACGCAGCAAAGCTCTGTTATATATATCATAACATTATTTTATAAATTTTACTACCATTTTCATAGAATTTGTTCGATTTTTTAACTACTGTGGTCGAATAGACATATCTCTTGCAGGATATGACCCTCACAAAACCCAGCGTGTGGCTTTCCCGCACGAGGCTCTTTACAAAACTTATTATTCAATATCTGACACATATACACACTAAATCCCTTCCAGTTATAGCTCTTCTTTTGACTTTTTCCATTCAGCCATTTATACAGGCTTTTCATTGTCCGATATCGAAAATTGCTCATACTCTGGTAGTTATCTACTACTCCGTAATAATAATACCCAACAAACATCTGGTTCAATCTCTTTATTATCTCTTTTATGGGAACTTTTCTCATTTGCTGTATTAAGCAGGAAACCTCCCTGTATTTCTTTGCAAACTTCTTCTTGCTGGTTTTCTTTCTCGCTCGAAATTTATCATTCCTTCCATGGAAACAGTAGTGGGTAAACTTTAAGAATAGGAATGTTCCAAGTTTTCTCCCTTTCTTTCCATACCTTTCCTGTGCATATCTCCCAAATTCTATGAGACTGCTCTTGTTTTCTTCCAAGATCATTCCAAAGTGCTCCATTCTACGTTTCAGATGTTCATAGAACTCTTCTGTTTCCTGCCTGTATTGAAAGCACATCACAAAATCTTCTGCATATACGATTAGTTCACTCTATCCTTGGGGGGACTTTTATGCGTGTTTTTATGAACCTCCCTGTCCCTTTATGATCTATATTGTTGAAAAATCCTTTAATATTGGAATCGTTCATTTTTTACGATAGTCTTTTAACAGCTTCCTGTTAATAAGATGTCTGATTGACATAAATGCCATGTGTGGTTTTTCCTGTGACAATTGTGATATTCTCTCCAATTTCGTCTTCTTTCGTTGTCCTGCATACCGCTTATACATTACTGCGCCCCCACATCTGATATGGAGGTCACAGGCTCTCCCCAGTTAGTACAATGTCATTGTATAACATGATGCTGGTGTCAAAAGTAGAAATTAATAATGTCTCTATTGATTTAGTACCTTGAAAATTTCAGATTTTTGCGTAACAAATGAATTGATCTGTCCGCATAAACCGCTGGGCTTTCGCCCTGTTTGATACATTCTGTGATGTGATGAAAGTAGCAACCATCTTTTTTATCGTTGGGCTGCACTGGTCTTTATAGGGACAAATCCTGGCACTGTTCCAGGCGGAAGACACTTTACAATACTTTATTCTTTTTGTATAGTTGCAACTTTTCGGAGTATTTGGTCTGGAGGCTTCATTTTCGCTATAGAGAACGGAAAAACGTTTTTCATCTATAACTGGAAAAATTTCATCAGCAAATATTTTTGCCCATGATTTCTCAAAAACCTTTTTTCTCTATCCGTAAGTCCAAACAGAAAACTGTCATGTAGGGTAATTTGTTCATACTCATTTTTTTCTAAAAGGCAAAATGCTATTTTATTTTCTGTAATTTTGCAAACGCCGCATACATAATTTTATTGCCATATTCATCAAAATTCACAGTTACCTTAAAATCTCTGGTATCCTGCACAATATTTAGGACAGTGCCATCGCCATATTTTATATGACTTACCCGATCCCCTGTCTCATAGCCCAGACTGTCGGCTTCCAGCGTAGGTGCCCCTTTTGTAAGACCTTCCAGCGATTTTACAATATATGGCTTGTTTGCCGCAGGAGTTTCCTTCTTTTTCACAACGGCTTTTGGACGGGAAGCCAATATTTGCGACAAATCCTTTTTTGCAATAGGCGACGTAACATTGTGTTGTCCAATTGATTTTGTTGTAGTTTGACCTGTTGATAACTTCGCGGCTGACTCTCTCGTTGTGTTCTGTTGTGGCGCACCTGTCCGGGTCACAGTAGACTTAACTATACTCGCTTGCTGCCGTGAAGGATTTAATACTTGTTCTGCCGCCTCCCAATTATTGCGCGGTTTGTCAAACACTGTATCACTCAATGTCTCATGCTCTGTAAATCGCTTTGCTCCTCCTTTTCCTCCACCTGAGGAATAAAAGTTTTCATTATATGAATTTTTGTCATAGTAATCTTGTATGTCCCATCGGCTAATACCAGAAATCCTAGTATCAAGGAATTTATCTGGTATCTCCCTCACAAAACGACTGATTGCATTGTATTGTGTCTCTCCTTTAATCATACGGGCTTTTGCATAAGTAATCGTTAAATCTTCCTTCGCCCGCGTAATCCCTACATAAGCAAGACGCCGCTCCTCCTCTATATCCTCAGGATCATCAGAAGTAATTGTCATATAGCTTGGAAAGATCCCATCTTCCAGTCCTGATAAATATACGCTGGAAAACTCAAGTCCTTTTGCACTGTGTAATGTCATCAGCAACACTCGATTGTCATCTTTCGCCACCGAATCAATATCCGCCACAAGCGCCACTTCTTCAAGAAAAGCAGATAGTGTTACTTCTTCTCCTAGATTTTCCCGCTCCATCTCAAAACTTACCAATTTTGTAATTAATTCATCAATGTTGTCAATTCTGTCCCTTGCATCCTCTTCATCAGACTCCTCTAGTTCCCGCACATATCCTGTCGTTTCTATAACATCAGTTATTAAATCTTCCAAAGAACCAAACTGCATTTTTGTCCGAAACATACGAATCATTGTTACAAAATCGCGAAGTTTGTCCGCAGCTTTATTTTTTCCCAATCCTGGTATCTCATCCACTTGAAGCAGCGCTTCAAAAAAACTTAGTTCATTCTGGTCTGCATACTCCTGCACTTTTGTGATACTCGCCGCACCAATGCCGCGCCTTGGCACATTGATAATACGCTTTACTGACAAATCATCTTTTCCATTATCAATCGTCTTTAAATAAGCCAGAATATCCTTAATTTCTTTTCGCGCATAGAAATTTACACCACCTACCACATTGTATGGAATATTAAGCGCAATAAAACTCTCTTCCAGAAGACGTGACTGTGCATTCGTTCGATAAAGGACTGCACAGTCCCTATAATCGCTCACAAGTTCTCTCTTTTTGCGTTTAATATCACCTGCTATGTATTCTGCTTCCTCAAAAGCATCGTCAAAAGCTCTAAAATGTACGCGATTCCCGACATCTTTCTCCGTCCAAAGTGCTTTGGATTTTCTTCTAATATTATTTGCTATCACCGCATTTGCAGCGTTTAAGATATTCTCAGTGGAACGATAATTCTGTTCCAGTTTAATCACCGTCGCGTCTGGATAGATTTTTTCAAAATCAAGAATATTTTTTATATTGGCTCCCCGAAATTTATAGATAGACTGGTCGTCATCTCCCACAACACACAAATTTCTATCGCGCTGTGCCAAAAGCCGTATCAGCTCAAACTGCGCTGTATTTGTATCTTGGTACTCATCAACCATAATATACTGAAATCGATTTTGATAGTTTTCAAGAATATCTGGGCAACTCTTAAAAAGTTCCACAGTCTTTCCAATCAAATCATCAAAGTCCAAGGCGTTATTCCTTTTCAAGGCAAGCTGATATTCTGTATACGCCGCTGATATCCTTTTCTTGAAATAATCTCCCGCAGTTGACATTTCATATTCTGTGGTCGATATCAGATTATCCTTCGCGTTCGAAATGGCGCCTAAAATTGTCTTTTCCTTAAGCATTTTTGTGTCAATATTCAGCTTTTTACACACATCTTTCATAACGCTTTTCGCATCATCCGTATCATAAATCGTAAAACTATTGTCAAATCCTAAGCTGTTTATATGCCTTCTAAGGATTCGCACACAAGTGGAATGGAATGTCGATACCCAGATGCTCTCCGCCCCGTAGCCCACAATCTCATTCACTCTGTCCCGCATCTCGCCCGCTGCCTTGTTTGTAAATGTAATCGCCAAAATATTCCAAGGATTCACTCCCACATTTTCAATCAGATATGCAATCCGTTTTGTGAGTACATTTGTCTTTCCACTGCCTGCACCTGCAAGGATTAACACAGGACCTTCTGTGGTAAAAACTCCCTTTTTCTGTTGTTCATTTAGCGTATCATAAAGTCCCATTTTCTTAATCCTCCCCTGATAAAACCCTTTCAATCAAGTAAGAAAACTTTCTCTTTCCCAACTCATACACCGCCGACACACCATGAAATACTATCTCTTTTGCATCGGCATATGCAATTAATACCCCACATAACATGAAATTTGCAGCACAGCAAGTTACTAGTACACCCTCACGGTATTTGCCAAATATCTGCTTCACAGCTACTTGATTTCATGCTCACGAAAATAAAAATAAAGTAATATGGAAATTATATCATTGAACTCTCCTTGTTTCAATGGTTTTCTGCAATCACCTTTAACTACTTTTCCGCATATGATAATGAAAACAATTTTAGAGGATTTTTATGGAAAAGCACAAATCGCTCTCAATACTTTTGACAATCGTTTTGATTATCTCCATACTGGTTAGTGGATGCAGCCAGAAAACAGAGACCGCTGGACAGGCAAAAAAAGTAATCTTAAATGAAGTTGCACACTCTATTTTCTACGCCCCCATGTACGTTGCTATCGAGGAAGGATATTTTGCGGCAGAAGGTATCGAGCTTGAGCTGGTCACTGGATATGGCGCAGACAAAACTATGACAGCACTGCTCACCGGTGAGGCGGATATTGGTTTTATGGGTAGCGAGGCTTCCATCTATACTTATCTGCAAGGTGCACAGGATTATGCGGTAAATTTTGCCCAGCTTACTCAGCGTGCTGGCAATTTCCTTGTGAGCCGCACTCCCATCGACAATTTCAATTGGAATATGCTGAAAGGAACTTATGTTCTTGGCGGGCGCAAAGGCGGTATGCCACAGATGGTTTTTGAGTACATTCTCAAAATGAATCAGATTGACCCAGAAACAGACCTTACCATTGACACAAGTATTGATTTTGGTTCCACCGCTGCTGCTTTTGCAGGCGCAAAGGAAGGCGATGCTGGATATGCCGATTTCACTGTTGAATTTGAACCGCATGCCACCTCTTTAGAAATACAACAAAAAGGCTGTATTGTCGCTTCTCTTGGCGTTGACTCTGGCTATGTTCCCTACACAGCATTCAGTGCCAGAAAAAGCTATATTGAGGAAAATCCTAATGTTTTGCTCTCCTTCACCAAAGCACTCCAAAAAGGAATGGATTATGTTGCAAGTCATTCCGCAGATGAAATAGCATCCGTTATCAAACCGCAATTTCCAGAGACAGAACTCAATACAATCACTACTATTGTAACGCGCTATCAGACACAAGATACTTGGAAAAAAGACCTCATTTTCACAGAGGAAAGCTTTACCTTATTACAAAATATTTTGATGGAAGCAGGCGAACTTGAGACATATGTTCCATACAAAGACTTGGTAACTTGTACTTTTGCAGAACAGGCAAAATAAAATGGTTTCATTGAGTAGAGAAAGTTTTCCCTACCCGCCGCGCCGCCGACGCGCTATGCAATGGCATATTTTCCTCTGCGTCGGCGTGCGCATAAAAAAGGACAGTAGATTCTGTCCTCTTATCCCACACACAACATCATATTTTTCTCTGTCCGCACCCCAAACAAACCTACACCGCATACAGAAATATGATAAATTCCCTGTTGATTCAGATCATACCTCCCTGAGAGATGAATGGTGTACTGACCAAATTTATAAATATCACCGGCAGCATTCATCAAACCAACCGCCTTGTAAATATCCTCCTGTGATGCTCCCACTGGCAGACGCAGCACTTCATCTGTACTTTGATCTGTCAAATATAATGTTGGTCTAACTTGATTCCATGGATTTTTAGGATCAGTGTCTGTTGGGTCCCATTTTTTCATTGGATTATCGGCTGCAATCTTTAATTCCGTCGGCTTCCCCAGCGGTCCTGGATTCTCAAGATCATCATATACAACAACCTGTGTACCAGGCTTACAATTATCATAGATCCACTTCGCATCCGCACATGCAAGTCTCACGCAGCCAAGTGATGCCGCTTCCCCCAGCAGATTAAACTGCTCCCACTCCATATTCCCTGCATTCTTGGTATAATATGGTATGGAATGAAACATAATTCCACGGTTAAAACGAACTGCATAGTGTCCATAAGAACCGTCAACCATCAATCTCCACTGATAATAATTGCTTGTCTTAAATGTTCCAAGCGGTGTCTCATGGCCTTCTCTGCCGCAAGAGCACACAAATGCCTTGACTGGAACGCTAAATTCCCCATTGCTATCCTTTGCATAAACTGTCACACAGTTTGCTGCTCGATTGACCATAATCTTATAGATTGGAGTGTTATCCTCCGCCGCTGCGACTATCATGCTGCCTTCCAATACAAGCCCCATACACAGACATATAGCAAGAAAAAATGCAGCAATTTTTTTAACGCCAACAACACTCAAATTTCTTTTCATGCAATTCCCCTCCGTGACTACCAATTCAGCTTTTCAAATTTTACCAATCATGAATAATCATACACTATCTTTCTACATTTTTCAATAAAAAAACACCCTAACAGGTGTTTTTTTAGATTTTTTACGAAAATGGTGTAAACCCTGCTCCATTTAGATGATCTCTCAACCGATTTTGCATTCCCATCATTCCAATAGTATCATTCAGATAAGAAGCATAATCCGATTTTTGAACCTCTTCCTTTTGTGAAAGCATACTCTCCTGTATACCAAGCATTTCAGCAAAATCACCGCTCGCTGTACTCTTTGTCGCATCCAGCGTGTCATAATCTTTTACATACAGGTCATCTTTTTTCTCCTCTGATGCTATAACAAGCGGTTTCCCTGACCGACCATTGTTCTGACCAACCTTCTGAATCGCATTCAAACTGTAAGGATTACCATGTATTGATGAAATCCTATAATTACCAAATCCTGAAAATCCTGCAATCGCTGATATTCCCATAAGGTACCTCCTCTCTATTTCCATATTATAACGCTATTGTCAGACAATTTCAAGTTTTAACAACAATTCTTTATCAATTTTTGTTGCTATTCGTTACTTTTCACACCCGCACCATGCACTTGCTGCATGATGCCAGCGCCAAAATGCCTGCTTTGTGGCATTTTGTGTGCATCAATTGTTGCAATTCACACCAAATCATCATAAATGAATACGAAATCTGGCGTGGGTGTGAATTGTAACTGCTATTCACGGCATGAGAGCTGCTCCTAATAACGATTCGGTGCAATATTTGAAGTTTTGCTTTGCAAAAATCGTTTCTCACTTCTAAATCATATTCTCACAGAATGCGCATTCCTGATGCATGAAAAGTAACTAATCTTTTTCCTTTGCTGGAAAGCCATCATCTCTAATTGTGTCAATTAATTTTTCAATTAATTGCTTTTTCATATACACATCAAAACTCAGAAAACAGATAAAAGAAAATAATTTCAAAAACTCTCTGCTCTCCTCTGGCGCATCCTCAAAAGTTCCCATCGCACAATTATATTCTTCCACAACATGTTTTTTCAGTGCATCAATCTGATCATATCCAACCTGAAAAACCTCCTCGTATACAGACTGAATATCAAAGCCCTCATCTTTATGAAAAAATTTATCTGTAATAGGCCCTAACAATGCCTGTATATCGCTGATTGACAAAATCCCTTTATAATAATAGATAAAAATTAAAACCAGAATATGCTCCCTGGAATATTTCTTTCTGACAGGAGGCGGCAGCAAATCATTCTTTGCATAATTGTTGATCATTGTCTTTGTCATAATCTTGTCATCACCTGGATATCTGGTCGTATTGCGAAAATTTTTATCCATAAAAGTCGTCACTTGATCCATGTAAAGATCGATATTCGGAATGTCCGAAGACTTCACATAACTGATCCTGTCAAAACTCTCCATGATACTATTCAACAAATCTTTCGTGTCTATATGCATATGCTTTACCATGCCTTTCCTTTATAATCTAAATCGCGCAGAAAAGAGTTCTTTCCCCTGCTTACCGCACTCTGCCTAAACGGCAAATTTCCTTTGCACAATACTGCGCATAAACAAGCATTAAAATATTACTATCATTATAATATAGTATTCAAAACTACTTATCAAGACTTTTGGTATTTTTTCTTTTTTATCTGCACATTTACAATGATACTGAAATATGTTACAATATTTAAAACTGTAAAACTTTACAGCATTAAAGCATCTAATGCAAACATATCCTATTTGTTCTATGGAGGTAAAACAATGAATAAAAAAATAAAAACCGACGCTGTAGACCATTTAATTGACGCCTTGCTCTGTCTCAAAACCAAAGAGGAGAGCTATAATTTTCTCGAAGACCTGTGCACTGTCAACGAGCTGCTCTCGCTCTCTCAGCGGTTTGAAGTTGCCACGATGCTGCGCGATCATAAAACCTATCTGGAAATTGCAGAAAAAACAGGCGCCTCGACCGCAACCATCAGCCGCGTAAACCGCTCTTTAAATTATGGAAGTGATGGTTATGAACTGATTTTTGAACGCCTCGACCGCGCCAAATCCAAATCAACCACTGATATCCATAAGGCTTAAAGGATCGATAAATTTCGTTTCCTGAATAATCTGATACCCCAACGTTTCGTTTCCGGTTTCTATATGAAAAAGCGTTGTCTCAACAGTAACACTGTCTCCTTCTTTCACGCGTGGTTCTGCATTGTTTCGGTATACCGTATAATATCCGTTGCTGTGGTCAATCATAATAATATAACCTGCTTCTGTGCTACCGGCAATCGAGGAGACAGTGCCATTTGCTGTGGCTACCACGCTTGTCCCAGCAGAAGCCTGAAAAATTACAGCAGGATTTCCATCCAATTCTTTTTCTTCTTCATTGTACGAAGCAGCCCCTTTCATTGGAAAACCCGTAGGAATATAAGATTGTATCTTCTCGGCCTCCCGCCTTTCCTCTTGATGCACTTTATTGTTCACTGTATCGCTAAGAATTGTAACCTTTTCCTTTAATTCCTTATTTTCTTTCATTAAATCTGTATTTTGTCTTGCAAGCTCCTCACTCTGCACTTGATAAGATTTCATACGCTTGTTTGATGTATTTCGCTCTCCTGTCAAAAGATAACAATATGTCAATGCAGCAATCATCAGCAGTGTGATTGCTCCAAAAAAAACAACAAAAACCTCCAAACTAGCCGAAAACTGTTTGGTTTCATTTCTTTCGTGTTCTGGCACAATCAATACTTTGTAATGAGTTCTGTCTTTCTTTTCCATCTCTTCTCTGTCCTCCCACAAAGACCTACAATATTCTCCAAATTGTAATTTGAACTATTCTATCATAAAATGAAAAAAATAAATACCCTTTTATATAAAATAAGTTATCAGAAATAGACTAAGGAACTATTCAAAAGTTATTTCTGAACAATTCCTTACTATTTTATTATTTAGCAATAACAGAATATCTTTACTTTTGCAATGCACTGTGATATTCTATTAAGGAGCTGTAGAAAAATTAACTAATATAGATTCTACAGATCTTATTGTTGCAGTGCAAAACACTGCACTACTGAATTATTATTGGGAGGTATCTGTAATGAACAAAGGTACAGTAAAATGGTTTAATAACCAAAAGGGATACGGTTTTATCTCTGATGAGGCTGGAAATGATGTGTTTGTACATTACTCTGGACTTGTAATGGACGGTTTCAAATCCCTTGACGAGGGCGCTAACGTAACATTTGAAATTGTAAATAGCGAAAAAGGTCCTCAGGCAGTCAACGTAACAAAATTATAAGATTGCATATAAATCTACTCCCTTTTCGAAATTGTCTACCCACTGAAAACGAGCCTATAAATAGACATTGCGGGTAGTCGGCAAATATTTTTTAATCAGGCATATATAAACTGGAATTTACAGAGGGAGGCAATGATTCACATGGACATTGTTATAAGAGAAATTGAAAGTAAAGATTACACATCCGTAGCAGCAATCTGGCATGATGTGCTTGGCTTTTCGTCGGTAACTGATGAAACGGTTGCCAAAACTTGTGAGAAGATGAAAGGCGATAGCCGCTACTGCACATTTGTTGCCGACGCGAACGACAATGTTGTTGGTCTCGTTACCACCGTTGAAACTTTAGCGATCGATCCGCCAAACGGATACATTAAAGTGAACGGACTTGCTGTTTTGCCTGAATTTCAGCACTGCGGTATAGGAAAAATGCTGATGGAACGTGTTGAAAAGCTGGCAGGTGAGCGAAACATCTCACTTATTGGACTTGCATCAGGTTTCCAACGGACAGGTGCGCACGAGTTTTATGAGCATTTGGGCTATCAAAAGTTATCGTTTTGGTTCCGCAAGAGAATATAAGAGAAAGTTAAAGTAAAATCCAGTTTGGAGAATGATTGGGTGGGCGCAAGAGAACGTTTTTTCGAAAAGGAAGTAAATCTATTGTACAAAAAGCTTCGTGATTTCCTCACGAAGCTTTTCTAATTCTTTGAATCACCTCATCAAAAGCAAGTTTCCCGCCAAATATATTAAGAGCACTCCCAATCGTCACGTTAATATTCCCGCGCCCAAGCCTTTTCAAAAGTTCAATATCTTCATAACTGTGTACGCCGCCCGCATAAGTAATTACCTCATTGTCATACGCACTGCACCACTCTCCAAGCTGTTGGACAAGCGCTTGTTCAATTCCCTGACACTTCCCTTCCACATCCACGGCATGAATCAAAAATTCATCACAGTATCCTCGCAACAAATTAAGCGTACTGTTGTTTATGCTCACATCTGTAAATTTCTGCCAGCGATCCGTCACAATATAATACTTTCCATCTTTCATGCGACAGCTCAAATCCAACACAAGATGCGCTTTTCCTACAGCACGACAAATCTTGTCCAGATGTGCCGTATTTACTTTGCCATCCTGAAATACATAGGAAGTCACTATCACATGAGAAGCGCCCGCATCCAGATATTCTTTTGCATTTTCGGCCGTAACACCGCCTCCAATCTGAAGTCCACCTGGATATGCTGCGAGCGCTCGCATTGCCTGCGCCCTTGTCGCTTCATAATAAGGGCTAGATGCAGGATTTAGAAGAATAATATGTCCGCCCCAAATCCCATTTTTCTGATATAATTCTGCATAATATGCAGCATCCTTTGTCGCCACAAAATTTTCTTCTGCATGGTCTCCTTTATCCATTAGGGAACTGCCAACAATCTGTTTCACCTGCCCATTATGAATATCGATACATGGCCGAAATTGCATCTGTCCTACACCACATCTTTCATGTCATATCTACCGGCAGGCTTTCCTTTTAAGAACTTCGCTGCCTGAACAGCACCTTTTCCAAACAGTGCTTTGGAATATGCTCGATGAGAAAAAGTAATCACCTCATCCTCACCTGCAAAAATCACATCATGATCGCCAACAATTGTACCGCCTCTCACCGCACTAATGCCAATCTCCTTGTCTGTGCGCTTTGCTCGTACCTGACTTCTATCATAAACATACTCATATTCATTGTCAAATGATTCATTAATACTATCTGCAAGTGCAAGCGCTGTACCACTTGGCGCATCCACCTTTAAATTGTGATGTTTCTCCACAATCTCAATATCAAATCCAGCAGGAACTAATATTTCTGCTGCTTCTTTTAAGAGTTTTAGTAACATATTAATCCCTAGTGACATATTTGCAGATTTCAAAATCGCCACTTTCTGCGAAGCCTCCTCCACATGTGCAAGCTGCGTTTCAGAAAGTCCAGTTGTACAGAGTACACATGGTATCTGACGCTCCACACAATAATCAAGAAGTCCATCAACTGCCTGCGCTACGCAAAAATCTATCACAACATCTGCTGCCACATCACACGCATCAATGCTGTGAAACACGGGATATGCATTTTTAATGTGGTCTGATGCATCAATACCCGCCACAATCTCTATCTCAGGATCCGAAGCTATAATTCCGGTTATCATCTGTCCCATTTTTCCATTGCAACCATGCATTATTACCCTAGTCATCTCTTATCGTATCCTTTCCTGCTTTTGTTCTCTTCCAGCAATTCCCCTATAAAATCCCGTAATTTTTCATCGCTTTCTCAAGCCGCTCAACATTTGCAGGTTCCATCTCTGTCAAAGGTCTTCTGAGCGCACCGCCCTCCATACCAATTAAATTCACTGCCTTCTTTACCGGGATTGGGTTCACCTCGCAAAACAGCGCCTCAAAAAGCTCTATTGCCCTTAACTGCTCCTTACAGCTCTCCTCTGTCTTTCCGTCAAAGTAAAGCTGGCAGATATTATGTGTCTGTTCTGGTGCAACATTGGAAAGCACAGAAATAACCCCTTTTCCACCAAGAGAAAGAAGTGGTACAATCTGATTGTCATTTCCTGAGTACAAATCCACACAACCATCAGCCATTGCCATCAATTTCGCTACCTGCGAAATATCTCCGCTCGCTTCCTTTACACCGACAATATTCTCAACATCTCTGCAAAGGCGCACAATCGTCGCCGGCATAATATTGCAGCCCGTTCTTGCTGGTACATTGTATAAAATCACAGGTATTTTTACAGACTCAGCAATCATTTTAAAGTGCTCATACAAACCATTCTGTGTTGCCTTATTATAATAAGGCGTTACCAGAAGCAATCCGTTCGCCCCTGCTCTCTCTGCTTCTTGAGAGAGATAAATTGCCGTTTTTGTACAGTTTGAACCTGTTCCTGCAATCACTGGAATCCGCTTGTCAACCTGCTTTACACAGAAACGAATACAATCTAAATGCTCCTCATGTGTAAGTGTTGACGCCTCACCTGTCGTCCCACACACAATGATTGCATCTGTTTTGTTCGCAATTTGGAACTCGATTAGCTTCGCAAAAGCCTCGTAATTTACTTCCCCATCCGGTTTCATCGGTGTAACAATCGCAACACCTGCTCCCTTGAATATAGACATAGAAATTTCCTCCTTAAATAATATACTGACCTGCAAAGAAAAAACCGATCATCTAATCAATAGACGGCCGGTACTCTATCCACACAATGCCATATACTAGTATCAAACTAGCTCTGGCAAAAAACGATAGCGCTCCATCTGTTGATGACAGTCATGCAGCTCTTAACCACATGCCCAAGCAGCTAGTCCTCAGGAAACCTCTGCTTTCGGCGTTTTTCCCTTTCCCTCTCCCTAAAACGGTGCCTGCCACCTCGGAAACCTTGTATCATGGAAACCTGTACTAAGCCTTGATAGTCCTCCATGATTTTCTAAAGTACTGATAAAAAACGCAACCTCTATCTTTTTTATGTTATCTTATTATATATCCTATTATGCGCACTGTCAACCAAAAAACAGATTTTTATCATAGCAACAAAGGAGCTCAAATAGCTCCTTGTCAATTCCTAATATACTTTATAGTTAACTGTCTCAATCTTAAAAATCTTATCGGCAAGCTGACACACATCATCATTGAGATGTACCCCTGTCAGGATAATATCCACATCTTCTGATTTTGCCCCCAGAATGTGATGCAAATCCTCAATGGTTATAATCCCATTATCTATCAATCCAAGCACTTCATCCAGAATCAACAAACCACATTCTCCTGTCGTAAGAACTTTCTTGGCAAAATTCAGCCCATTTTTTATATTATGAATTTCCTCCTGCTTATGCTCGTCAGAAAGTTGTGCAAACTCTACTGCATTTTTCTCAAAACGGAAAATCTTAATTTCTGGCTCCATCCGTTTGAGAAAAGCTTCATTTTGATTTCTCTTTAGGAAATTGATAATCACCACATCCCTGCCTGTACTCGCAATCTGAATCGCTCTTCCGAGCACCATGGCAGATTTATCGTATTCTTCACCACTGTACACTTGTATTATTCCTTTTTTCATAAATCTATCCCTTATGCCCTTTCCTCGTAACTGCATCGCCTGCGCACATATGAACATTCATCACTCCGAAAATAATAGCATAACATACAGGATTTTGCAACTTTTTATTATCTATCTAACACAATGTAACTTGGCCACTCAAAAACTGTACGATTTATACTTCCTCTGTATCTTCCTCCGGAAGTTCTAGCTTGCTGACAGAAACTTCATAAGCAATACGCTTCTCCAGTTCTTCCTCTGAAATTTTCTTCATATACTCTCTTGACTGAATACGCCCCCATACCAAACAGCGCTCTCCCACCTCGAAATTCGATGCATAGCGGGCATTCCTTCCCCAGCAGATACAAGGGATATAATCTGACTTTCCATATGGACGGTTGACTGCCAGCAGCAGGTCTGCAATCTCACGCCCCAGAGGAGTCTTTCTATATACAGGTTCCTTGCAAACATAACCATCAAGGAAAATCTGATTCGTTTTAATATTCTCGCTGATTTCCTCCACAAATTCAATTTCCCTTGCAAATACAGAGAGAACCAGTTTATTTTTGTGCTCCTCATGCCGGTTGTAGGAACGGAACTGACCATTTACTACCACCATCATACCTCTATAGTCCCCACTTACATCGAGCAGTCTCTCTGAAATCATCACTGGGATAATATCCATGGATTCAGACAACCTCGCCACCTGAATGTCTACCATATAAAAGCCCTCGCCAAATATTTCATGGCTAAATGAGAACTCACTCACAATCTCACCCATGACTGTCACCTGATTATTTTCAATCACCTGCTCATGATACCCATTTTTTGTCTTTAATGTCTCTTGCATTATTTCATTCTCCCTTCGTTCTTGTAGTTAAATCATATGCTAGTTTATACAGTAAATAAAGCTTGAAATATCGCAGAAACACTGATAATTCAAGGCATTTCAGCAATATTTAACAGCATTTGACAAATCCCCGTATCCCAATGCGCCACAATTTGCCAAACGCCGTAGAAAAGTTTTCTCTTTATATTTTTCATTGCAAAACACACACATAAGTGCTATACTATTTTAGTTTTGAAAAGAAATTCTGAATGAATTATTGTATTTGAAAATATGGAGGATCTATATATGATACAGAAAAGAGAAGATGTCAGAAACGTAGCTATTATCGCCCATGTAGACCACGGCAAAACCACTCTTGTAGATGAACTTTTAAAACAGAGCGGTGTGTTTCGCGAAAACCAAGAAGTTGCTGAACGTGTTATGGATTCTAATGATATAGAGCGGGAACGCGGCATCACAATACTATCAAAAAATACGGCTGTCATGTACAAAAATACAAAGATTAATATTATCGATACACCTGGGCATGCTGATTTTGGCGGTGAGGTAGAGCGCGTGCTCAAAATGGTAAACGGTGTTATTCTTGTTGTTGACGCATTTGAAGGTGCCATGCCTCAAACAAAATTTGTGCTCAAAAAAGCACTGGAACTTAAACTTCCAGTCATTGTATGCATCAACAAGATTGACCGTCCCGAGGCGCGTGCTTCCGAGGTTGTTGATGAAGTACTTGAACTTTTTCTTGAGTTAGATGCAAACGACTCACAACTTGACTGTCCATTTGTATATGCCTCTGCAAAAACAGGAGTTGCTTCTCTAAAAGAAGATGCAGCAGGGGTCGATATGACACCATTATTTGAGACAATCCTGGATTATATTCCGGCACCAGAAGGAAACCCTGACGCCGGAACACAAGTGCTAATCAGCACCATTGACTACAATGAATATGTTGGTCGTATCGGTGTGGGTAAAGTTGACAATGGCACAATTTCTGTCAATCAAGAAGTCATTATCTGTAATCACCATGAACCGGATAAGCAGAAAAAAGTAAAAGTTAGCAAACTTTATGAATTTGATGGTTTAAATAAAATAGAAGTAAAAGAAGCGCAAATTGGTTCCATTGTTGCTATTTCTGGTATCGCAGATATTCATATTGGTGATACGCTCTGTGCTGTCGATAATGTAGTGCCAATTCCTTTTCAAAAAATCAGTGACCCTACAATCGCTATGCATTTTCTAGTAAACGATTCTCCTCTTGCCGGACAAGAAGGCAAATATGTCACCAGTCGTCATCTGCGTGACAGGCTATTCCGAGAGCTGAATACAGATGTATCTCTGCGCGTTGAGGAGACAGAAAATACAGATGCATTCAAAGTTTCGGGGCGTGGTGAACTACATCTTTCTGTCTTAATTGAAAATATGCGCCGTGAAGGTTTTGAATTTGCGGTAAGCAAAGCGGAAGTATTGTATAAAACAGATGAAAATGGCAAAAAATTAGAGCCAATGGAACTTGCATACATTGATGTTCCCGAGGAGTTTTCAGGAACTGTCATTGAAAAACTCAGTCAGCGAAAAGGCGAGCTACAAAATATGGGCAAGGCAAGCGGCGGCTATGCCCGCTTGGAGTTCTCTATCCCATCGCGTGGACTAATTGGATATCGTGGTGAATTTCTAACAGATACAAAAGGAAATGGCATTTTAAACACAATCTTTGACGGTTATGGACCATACAAGGGCGATATCCAATACCGCAAACAGGGGTCGTTAATTGCGTTTGAAGCGGGAGAAGCAATCACCTATGGTTTGTACAATGCGCAGGAGCGCGGCACTCTATTTATTGGACCAGGTGAAAAAGTTTACTCTGGTATGGTGGTTGGTCAGAATGGAAAAGGAGAAGATATTGAACTGAATGTCTGCAAAAAAAAGCAGCTTACAAACACACGTTCTTCAAGTGCTGACGAAGCGTTGCGGTTAACACCGCCTAAAATTTTAAGTTTGGAACAGGCACTTGACTTTATCGACACGGACGAGCTTCTGGAAGTAACACCCCAAAGCTTTCGCATCCGCAAAAAGATTCTTGATCCCACTTTAAGAAAGCGGGCAGGTATGAAAAAAAATTGATATATCACACAATCAAATCCCCTGCATATACTATAAAAAACATTTGCAGGGGATTTTTATGTCTCAAATTTTGAAAGCTGAAACACCCGCTTACTCTGGAGATTTAACCATCAGCGTCACATCATCGCTGGGCTTTATCCCCATAGATAATGCCACGATAACCATTTCTTACTCCGCTGCTCCTGACTCCGTTGTTGAGACACTCACCACAAACGATTCTGGTCTTACAGACACAATTTCACTTCCTGCTCCAAACCTTTCTTACAGCACAGAAATTAGTGATGTACAGCCATACTCGGAATATAATATCTCTGTTACCGCACCAGGCTATGAGCCGGTTTTTATCTCTGGCACAGAGATACTTCCTGATGTCACAGCGATACAACCAGTCACCATGAATCCAGTTGAAGTCGAACCTCCAGGAGAAGCGGAGGAAAATATCATTATACCTGACCACACACTCTACGGAGAATACCCTCCTAAAATACCAGAGGATGAAATTAAACCGATGGACGAGAGTGGAGAAATTGTACTAAGTCGTGTTGTAATACCTGAATATGTCATTGTGCATGATGGTCTACCACAGAATTCCTCTGCACCCAATTATTACGTCCGTTATACCGACTACATCAAAAATGTTGTATCGTCTGAAATTTACGCGACATGGCCGGAGAACTCCATTTATGCCAACACACTGGCGATTATGTCTTTTACGCTAAACCGTGTGTATACAGAGTGGTACCGGAATCAAGGTTATAACTTCACCATCACTTCCTCCACCGCTTACGATCAAAAGTGGATTCATGGCAGAAATATCTATCAAAACATTAGCCGTATTGTGGATAGTATCTTTTCAAACTATTTGTCACGTCCAGGCGTACGCCAGCCAATTTTTACTTCATATTGTGATGGAAATCGTGTTACCTGCAACGGACTTTCCCAATGGGGTAGCAAATATCTAGGCGATCAGGGATATACGCCAATAGAAATCATTCGTTATTATTATGGAAACGATATGTACATTAATTCCACATCCTATATCTCTGGTGTTCCCTCCTCCTGGCCAGGTTATGACCTGACAATTGGTTCCTCTGGTCAGAAAGTACTACAAATGCAGCAGCAATTAAATCGTATCGCTCAAAATTATCCAGCAATTCCTCGCATCAACGAAGACGGAATCTTTGGAACAGCCACTGCCAACGCAGTCCGTACTTTCCAACGCGTGTTCGGTCTCGCCCCCACCGGAATTGTAGATTACCCTACTTGGTATAAAATCTCTGAAATATTTGTGGGTGTAACCCGCATCTCAGAACCAGGATAACCTGAAAAAATATATTACGATTCACTCTATGCAAAATAATACAAGCGTTCCAATTCTTCTATCTTTGCACAGGCACTTGTCGCCTCTGCAATTTCTTTGCAAAGGCGGTCATACTCCTCAATTGGTGCTATGACCGTCATCTCTACATCAGCCATATAGACACTATCCTCTATCTCAATCTTTTTACTAGCCAAAATATATTGAATTTTTCCAAGCATGTTATAATCCGTCCGAATCTTTAGTTTGACACCAAAATGCTGGCGGACTATCTCACACTTTTGCAGGGCTTCCTTCAACACACTAGAATATGCCCGCACAAGACCACCAGTTCCCAATAATGTTCCGCCAAAATATCTTGTGACCACAGCAGCAACATTTCTAATTCCGCTTCCAAGCAATACCTCAAGCATTGGACGCCCTGCAGTGCCACTTGGCTCCCCATCATCACTGCTTCTAGTGAGTTGCGCCTTGCTTCCTATTACAAAGGCAGAACAATTATGCCTGGCATCATAGTATTTCTTTTTCATTTTTTCTATAAAAACGATTGCCTCCTCCTCGCTCTCGACAGGACACACCGTCGCTATAAATCTTGATTTCTTTTCCACAAGTTCTGCCTCTGCCCCTTTCGTAAGCAACACAAAATCGTCATACGACTGTTCTGTCATATCTTTTTCCATATCCAACCTCCAACCAATCAACTTTTATACTCCTATCATAACCTGTAGTTGTATAAAATGCAAATATTCCGCCTAAACTAATATTTGTATACCACGCACCACAGCTTCCACCAAAAACACATAAAAAATATAAAGAAATAATATAATTCCTATAAACTCTAAAAAAAGTTCTTTATTTACGTAAAGGATTTTGTTATAATGAGTAGAATGAATTTTAGTTTGACGGAGGTGATTCGATGAATTATGGGAAAAGAGGCATTTCAAAAGTCCAGAAATCCCTAACTTCAAAATCCATAAAATTCAAAAAAATGTTTCTAGTCTCTGCGCTAAAACTGATATTAGTCAGTGTTATGTCAGTCATGATTGTTGGTGTCTGTTTTGGTATTGGTGCCTTCAAAGGAATCTTAAATTCAGCTCCTGATGTAGACCCTGCTGCTGTACTTCCGCAAGGATTTGCCACGATTGTGTACGATGCCAAAGGCAATGAGTTGACCAAATTAGTTGCCGCCAATTCCAACAGAAGCTATGAAGAAATCGATAAGATTCCTAAATATCTTGCAGACGCTTTCGTCGCAGTTGAAGACGAGCGTTTTTATGAGCATAACGGCATTGATATCAGGGGTATTATACGTGCAGGTTTTGCAGCATTGCAAAATGGAGAGCTCTCGCAAGGTGCTTCTACAATCACTCAACAAATCATAAAAAATAACGTATTTGATGACTGGGTGAATGAAGAGACAATGCAGAAAATTAAACGTAAAATCCAGGAACAATATCTTGCGATTGAATTAGAAAAAAAGATGTCAAAAGAAAAAATACTGGAAATTTACATGAGCACCATTAATCTGGGACAAAATACCTTGGGGGTTAAAGCTGCCGCTTTGCGCTATTTTAATAAACAGCCTTATCAGCTAACGCTGTCTGAGTGTGCAGTTATTGTTGCCACCACATCAAACCCTTCAAAATACAATCCCATATCCCATCCAGACCAAAATGAAACAAGGCGTAAAATCGTCCTCGAAAAAATGAAAGAACAGGACTATATTACACAGGCCGAATACGATGAGGCAATGGCCGATGATGTGTACAGCCGTATTTTGGCTGTAAATGAAGAAACTGTGGACAAATCCGTCTATACATATTTTGTAGACGAAGTTACCAGACAGGTATTGAACGATTTGATGGAAATCAAAGGATTCAATGAGACACAGGCGCACTGGCTTTTATTCAGTGGTGGTTTGAGTATTTACACAACGCAGGACCCAGATATCCAGGCAATCTGTGATGAAGTATATGAAAATGAAGAAAACTATCCTGAAACCATTAAATGGTACTTAAATTATGCTCTCACAATTGAAAAAGCCAACGGCGAAAAAGAAAACCACAGTACTGAGATGTTCAAGGCATTCTATAAACAACAAAATCCTTCCTTTAACCTGCTATACGCGACAAAAGACGAGGCGTATGAAGCAATTGAAGCCTACAAACATGACGTCATGTCAGATGGGGACAAAGTTGATGGAGAACGCATCACACTCACTCCACAGCCACAGGTATCTATCACTGTAGAAGACCAGTCTACTGGACATATTGTCGCCATTGTAGGTGGACGTGGTACAAAGGAGGCAAGCCGTACCCTCAACAGAGCCTCCAACACAACAAGACAGCCTGGTTCTACCTTCAAAGTAGTCTCGACCTACGCACCAGCTCTCGACAGTGCAGGTCTAACGCTTGCCGATGTACAAAATGATGCACCATTTAATTACAACAGCGGACGCCCTGTGAAAAACTGGTGGGGAAATAATTACAGAGGACTTCTGAGTCTTCGATATGGCATTGTACAATCTGCAAATATTGTGGCCGTTAAGACACTTACACAGATTTCTCCACAACTTGGCTTTGACTATCTGCAAAACTTCGGTTTCTCTACACTCGTTGACAAACGTGTTGAAAAAGATGGTTCTATTGTATCGGATATTGGACAGCCCCTCGCACTTGGCGGAATCACAGACGGTGTTACCAACATGGAATTAAACGCTGCCTATGCTACTATTGCCAATCAGGGAACTTATGTCAAACCGAAGTTCTATACAAAAATTATTGATCACGATGGTAATGTTATGATTGACAACACCACTCCTGAGTCTACGCAGGTGATTAAAGCATCCACTGCATGGCTGCTTACAAGTGCTATGGTTGACGTTGTTACATCTGGTACTGGTGGATCTGTCAATTTTGGAAATATGGCAATCGCCGGAAAAACAGGTACTACTTCTGATTACAAAGATGTGTGGTTTTCTGGTTATACACCATACTATACTGCTACAACATGGACTGGTTACGACAATAATGTCAGTATGAAAACTTCAGCCGAAAAGAATTTGTCAAAAACCATGTGGAAAAAAGTCATGTCAAAGATTCATGAAAACTTGGAATACAAGTCATTTCCCATGGCGAATGGTATTGTCACAGCTTCCATCTGTTCCAAATCTGGAAGACTCCCAATTGCAGGAGTATGTAATGGCAGTGTCAAGACAGAATATTTTGCAGAAGGCTCCGTTCCAACTGAATATTGTGATGTACATTACTTCTCTAATATATGTGGATATTGTGGACTCTCGGCAGCAGAAGAATGTCCTTTTAAACAAGCATCTGTTATCGAACAGATACCTGACCGACTTCTGGACAATAATCTTGCCTCATCACTTACAACGCTTCCTACAGATAACGATACAGAAAACACGCAGCTTTGTCCACACAATAGCACTTTCTTTGCAGCGCCAAATGCACAGGAAGTTATTCAGCAACAAATATTGGAAATGCAGTTAAGAGCTGCTGGCATCACACCGTCCTCACCAGAGACACCTGTGGAACCACAAGCTCCTGCATCTGATACAGATTAATACACCCCATATTGCGTTAGACAACAATTGCGAGGAGAAAATCTTCTCCTACAGGATTTCTTTACAGTTTTCAAATATATTTTTGTGCAAATGAATAGGAAAGGCTTTCCCCTATACAATTGAATAGGAAGGTTTATTCCCCTACGCACGACCCGTGCACTGCTTTAGCGGCTTATTTCCTCTACATGGGTCTATGCATAAAAAAGTGTCTTCGACACATCAACTCCCCCACCCCTCAATCTTGAGGGGTGGGGGTTTTCTTTTCCCTCAACTTCGTGTATAATAATCCCATGAATGTATTACAGAAAATTTTCAATGATAGTTTTGACGAAATCAGATATACTCTTCATCTGCGTAAATGCGAACTGGAAAGCATTGAGAAAATGATCCACTACAGTGATCTTTCTTTGGGTGGTACCATGTATGGCTGCCCTCACTGTGGTAATCTCAAATTTGTTCCTTTCAGATGTCACAGCCGTTTCTGTCCTACTTGTAGTAATAAATATGCTATGGAAAGAACTCCCCAGATATCCTTCAAGCTCGTTGACGTCCAGCACAGACACTGTGTTTTTACTATTGATGAAAACCTGCGTCACTTTTTTCTCGAGAACCGCCGGTTTCTTAACTGTATCTTCCATGCCGTTAACAGTGTTATCGTACACACGTTCAACAAACTTAACAAATCCATCAACTATACTCCAGGTTTTCTTTTAATCCTCCATACTTTTGGCAGGAATTTAAAATGGAATTCCCACATACACTGCCTTAACTTAATGACATTGGGTTATTGGTCCCTCTTTTAAAAAGACTAAGGCTCTACAAATGTGATTCCAAAACAGTTGTTAAATATATAGGATGTTACTGTTCAGTGAAGAAGGATTTTATATATTCTAAAGTATACCAGATCGTCTTGTCGTGTTGCCCTTTTACCCAATCTCGTGAATATATGTTTCTATAAATATATGTTTGTGTTTTCTTTTAATTATCGCAATTTCCTGTAAAGTAAAAAGCGATGCAAATTAATGTATCGCTTTCAGTGTTTTTCCATCAAACAGTTCTTTCATTGTGTCATCTTATAATCATTCAATAAGATTTTCTCTCTTGATTGCTCTCGCATATCTCTGGTTGTTGGCAGTCCATACTTTTTACCGAACTTGCACAATTCACAGCCACAATGAATTTTTCCCTTTGAATATTTTCCATCATGATTATACCAATTAAGTCCATATACTGAATTACTTATGCGCTTTTTTCTTAATATTGTCTTATTTCTTACATACCTCCGATATTCTATACCTCTCTGTTCTTTTCTCATAATAGAGTCCTCCTTGATATTATTCGCACCCTGCAGACACCTATCAAGGCATGAAATACCTACAGGATACATATGAAGACTCCAGCACTCACTTTTTTAATGATTTTAAGCATTTTCCTTCTACCACCTTCTTAAATGGATTTGCTTAACGCATTTACTACATACTGATTTAAAGTTATTTTCTGCTGTGCTGCCAATATTGATATTTTGTTGTGTAATTCAGATGAAATTCGTACATTGAAGCTTCCTTTAAATTCTTTTTCCGGCTCCTTTCCAACTTGTTTACACAAATCCAAATAATTATCAATGCTATGAGCGAATGTTTGTTTTAGTTCTTCTATAGATGCCCCATAAAAATTTAAAGAATCAGCAATTCCAAAAACTTCTCCAACAAACAATTCATCATCTGCATCATAGGTTATAGTAGCATGATACCCCTTATATTCTAACATAGAATTCATATAAACACCCCTTTCTACTATTTTTCGCATCCACACTTCTTCATTAGGAATTGTAGGAAAATAAGTGATACAGATTGCGCAGGATATTTCTTCGAGGGTATATGTCAAAAAACGCAGGCGTAGCGAGCTACAGCGAGGCTTTTTGATATGCACAATCGGAGAAATAGCCAAGTCAAGATGTGTCAGTTATTTTTCTACAGTTCCTTAGTATATCCAATTCGGGTTTTGTAAAATTCTTTGGAATTGGTTTCCGACATAATTTTTGCAATATATCGTCTTTTTTCGGCATATACAACTCCTTACATATTATTGCCTAAAAATAACCTTTAAAAGTCTTGATTGGAATATGTTTTCAACTCATCTGTTATGCAATTTAACAACAGCTATATTATGAATTGACCTTTTGACCCCAGCATCATGACATTGGAGGCTGAGCTGTAACAGTTATTTTATTTTTTCTCCATATAGCTTAAAATTTTACTCTCATTCAGGTTTATGGAATTGATATTTGCATTTACTTAAATGATCTATACCAATAAAAATATAATAATTATTTGAAAAAATGTTGCAAATTTCAAATAATTATCATATTTTTTATGTCATTATTGTGCAAGGTGTTCTCCTTTCTCTTTAGTCGAACATGTGTCTGATTACCTTTTTGATTACCTTCTGTTTCAAGAAAGCAAAAAAACCTTGAATACTCAAGGTTTTCAAAAGCTGCTAACGGGAATCGGACCCGTGACCTCCGCACTACCAATGCGACGCACTACCGACTGTGCTATAGCAGCTAGCTCATAACAGCTTTACCGTTATCACCGAAATCTATGTTATCATAATCAACAAGGCATGTCAATTAAATTTTTAAAATTTATAAACCGTATGTAACAGTTCAGTTACTTTTAAGAACTATAATTGGAAAAGATTCAACGAGATATTAAAGATATATCCATTCAAGCTCCCAACAGCAAATTGACAGTATTTACAATCTATATTATAATGGTTGTATTAAATTTCATACAAAACAAAACGTCTCTACTCAAGGAGGTATGGCATCTGATAAAATAATCTTATAAGAACTTATAAATAAGTGTTGAATTTTTTAACTTTTATTGATAGTATAAAATGCAA
>ERZ808049.356-NODE-356-length-27321-cov-8.520555_pt1 | contig 27321 bp, 27 predicted proteins | sample MGYA00380198_ERZ808049 | MGnify/ENA primary metagenome ERZ808049 (study PRJEB31490, sample SAMN06133414) | mouse gut metagenome | isolation source: Z2_2 | host: mice | place: China: Chengdu | collected 2015-05 ...
GGTTACAAAGATTAAGCCTGTTAAAAGCACTCTAAGCAAAGCCCTTGACTATATCGAAAACCCGGACAAGACGGACGAAAAAATGCTCATATCCTCTTTCGGGTGCAGCTATGAAACGGCAGATATTGAGTTTGGCTATACCCTCTCGCAAGCGCGGGATAAGGGCAACAACTTAGCCTTTCACTTGATACAGTCCTTTGCTCCGGGAGAAGTGGACTATCAGAAAGCCCATGAGATCGGGCGGCAGCTTGCCGACGCGGTAACAAAGGGGCAGCATGAATATGTACTCACGACACACATTGACAAGGGGCATATACACAATCACATTATTTTCTGCGCGGTCAACTTCGTAGATCATCACAAGTATGTTTCCAACAAGCGGACGTATTACGGCATACGGAACATGAGCGACAAGCTGTGCCGGGACAACGGGCTTTCTGTGGTCGTCCCCAGCAAGGGAAGCAAGGGAAAGAGCTATGCGGAATACCAAGCGGAGAAAACCGGGACAAGCTGGAAAGGCAAGCTGAAAATCGCCGTGGACGCGCTCATTCCCCAAGTTTCCAGCTTTGAGGAACTATTGCAGCGGTTACAGGCGGCGGGCTATGAGATCAAGCCGGGAAAATATGTGTCATGCCGCGCACCAGGGCAGGAACGCTTTACCCGCCTAAAAACCCTCGGCGCAAACTATACAGAAGAAGCCATAAGGGAACGGATAGCGGGCAAGCGCACCCGCGCCGCCAAAGCTCCAAAGGCAGAGCGTAGGGGCGTTAATCTTCTCATTGACATTGAGAACAGTATCAAGGCGCAGCAGAGCCGGGGCTATGAACAGTGGGCGAAAATCCACAATCTGAAACAGGCGGCAAAGACTATGAACTTCCTTACCGAAAACAAGATTGAACAGTACGCCGATCTGCTTACCCGGATAAAGGAAATCGCCACGGCAAGCGAACAGGCGGGGGACAGCCTAAAGGAAGCGGAAAAGCGTCTTTCGGATATGGCGTTGCTCATTAAGAATGTCACTACCTACCAAAAGACAAAGCCCCTCTATGAAACCTACCGCAAAGCCCGGAATAAGGAGAAATACCGGGCAGAGCATGAACGGGGTATTATCCTCCATGAAGCGGCGGCAAAGGCATTAAAGGCGGCGCAGATTGGCGGCAAGCTCCCCAGCGTCCCCGCCCTGCAAGCAGAGTATGAAAAGCTGCAAGGGCAGAAAGAAAGCCTTTATGCCGATTATGTCAAGCTGAAAAAACAGGTACAGGAATATGACATTATCAAGCGGAACATAGACAGCATTTTACAGGCAGAGAAGCAGCCGGAACGGGAGAAAGGAAAGGAACGGGAATAATTATGAAAATCGTTGATATTACACCATGTTACAGAATAACATTAGAAAATGGCAGCTATGGAATGGAAACCTATATTGACGCAGATAGTAAACTGCAAATTACTTTTGAGGACGGAAATACACTTACTGGCTATATAGAACGTGTGGAATATGGGACTTATCCCCATATATGGTAACTTAAGAGAAAAAACATTTCATTAATGAAAAAATATTAAAGTTAGAAATAGAAAAATGCAAACTGTATGTTAAGTATATTTGAAAAGCACACAATATAAATCCAACTGATAGCCACAAACAGGTAATACTTTTGGAATACAATATAGAGGAACATCTGATAGTGTGAAAATTTAAAAGAGTTTTCATTCTTTTAAAAAATAATTCTATTTGCCAGCGAATTCTATAAGATGCAACAATTTCATCATCTGAAACTGTGTCATTAAGTGATGTCGCAACTATAAACCATTTTGAGAACTTTATTGATTTCTCAGATGCTTTATATTGATTTTTTTGTGCTTTTCTTTTTACTTTTTTTTCTGAAATTTTCTGTTTCTCTAAAGGTTTTTTTGTTCCTATGATTCTAACAGGAAATATTTTATCTTTATTTTTAAAAAAGCATTTCAGAGAAAATTTCTCACCTGATATATTTTCATATAAATTTAATTTTTCTTTGCATTGACTGTCTTTGAAAAGTTTTAGTCTAATATTTTTAATACACAACCCGATCTAATATTCCATTTATATAGGCAATAAAAATACCATAGTTTGTCATAGCTATACACTGTTTTTTAGCACAATCAACTCTTGACATAATATAACGCCGATTAAACATGCAGCCGCCACAAGTAATTACTAAATCATATTTCGTTAAATCATCAGGGAAATCAGTCCCACCAACAATATCAATACTAATATTAGGATAATTTTTTTTCAACATTCTAGGAATCTTTATGCGTCCAATATCTTCACTTAAGGGAGCGTGACTACAGCATTCTGCAATTAAGATATTTGAATCATTTGATAAACTTTCTATTTTTTTTACACTATCTATATAATAACCCAAATCTCCTTTATATCCTGCCATCAAAACAGAAAAAGATGTCAATTTAGTTTGTTTTGAAATATGCTCATCAACATATTTGAAAACTTGTGAGTCAGTAATAACTAAATCTGGTTCTATTTTTAATTTGTTTAAAGCATTAATCATCTGATCTGTGGTAACAGATATTACTTGACATTTCTTATCAAGTAATTCTCGTAAAACTTGAACTTGAGGTAAAATCAATCTTCCCTTTGGAGCTTGAATATCTTGAGGCATCACTAATAATACCAAATCTCCACTTTTTACAAGATTTCCTATAATACTCTCTTTTTCAAAATCTTTTGGCAAATTATTTATTAAAACCTCTTTTAGTTCTATAATACCTTGATTAGTTATAGAACTGATTAGAAGTGGTTCTATTTTTGTGTGTTCAAAAATAATCTTTATTAAATTATTATCTATACCTAAATCAGTTTTACTAATTACAAGGATAGTTGGAATATGCTTTTCTTTAAAATAATTATACCATTCTAATTCTTTTTCAATAATTTTATCATTAAAAAGAATGATTGCAATATCAATCTTTTCACTAACTTTTTTTGTTTTATCAATTCTTTGTTTGCCAAGTATCCCAATATCATCAAAACCTGCTGTATCTATTAATAAACAAGGTCCTAATCCATGAATTTCGATAGCTTTATAAACTGGATCAGTAGTTGTTCCAGCTTTACTAGAAACAATTGAAACTTCCTGATTTACAAAAGCATTTATTAATGATGATTTACCACTATTTCGTTTTCCAAAAAAACCAATATGAAGACGATTAGCACCTGGGGTTTGATTAAATCCAGCCATAGTTAAAACCTAAAATCCCGTTTCCCTTCCTCAATCATTAAAAGACGCTCTTGGCAAATTTTTCTAACTTTATCACTACTAATATTTTCTAATTCTTTTTCAATTAATTGATTAGCTTTTTTCTTAGTATCTTCACTTGCATAATCTTGAAGATATTCTTTTAATGTCATCAAAGCATTAGGATGACAGCAGTTTGATATCTGTCCAGACTTACACAATTGCATAAAACGATCACCTGTTCTACCTTCACGATAACAAGCAGTACAAAAACTTGGAATAAAATTCATAGAACACAGCCAATTAACAACCTCATCTAAACTACGATTATCACTAATATCAAATTGGGCAGAAGTAACTTCATCATCACTTTCAGGTTCATCATAACCACCAACACTAGTTTTTGAACCCCCACTGATTTGCGAAATTCCTAACTGTAGTACTCGTTCACGAACCCTTTTTGATTCTCGAGTTGAAATAATCATTCCAGTATATGGCACAGCCATTCTAATAATCATAACAATTTTCTCAAAAATTTCATCACTAATTGCATTACTAAAATCATCTTTATCAATATCATCTGCTGGACATATTCTTGGTACACTAATCGTATGTGGTCCAACTCCTTTAGCAGCCTCTAAATGTTCAGCATGCATTAATAGTCCTACAAAATCATAACGATACATTTCCAGTCCAAATAATACCCCTATTCCTACATCGTCAATTCCACCATCCATTGCTCGATCCATTGCTTCAGTATGATAAGCATAATCATGTTTTGGTCCAGTTGGATGTAATGCTTCATAGTTTTTCTTATTATAAGTTTCTTGAAAAAGGATATACGTTCCAATTCCAGCTTCTTTTAATTTACGATAATTTTCTACTGTTGTTGCCGCAATGTTTACATTGACACGACGAATAGCACCATTTTTATGCTTAATACTATAAATAGTTTTTATACTTTCTAAAACGTATTCAATTGGATTGTTGATTGGATCTTCACCAGTTTCTAGTGCTAAACGTTTATGTCCCATATCCTGAAGTGCAATTACTTCTTTTTTTATTTCTTCTTGAGTTAGTTTTTTTCTTGCAATATGCTTATTTTTTAGATGATATGGACAATAAACACAACCATTTATACAATAATTAGATAAATATAGTGGTGCAAACATAACAATTCGATTACCATATAACTTCTCTTTAATCATTTTTGCAACTTTTTCCATCTCTTCAATTGCTTCAGGAATCTCACATTCTAATAATAACATTGCTTCACGATGATTTAATCCTTTACAGTCTTTAGCCCTTTCAATTAAAGAAAAGATCAATTCTCGGTTATCTTTATTTTTTTTAGCATACTCTATAGTTTCTAAAATTTCTTGATCATTAATAAATTCTTCAGCCTTATTTGATTTTACATTATACATTTTTTCTTCTCCTTCTATTACTTAGGTATTACCCCTTGTAGTCAAATTTACAATAATCACCACGTTGATACACTACTTCATAACCATTGTATCTTAACGTTTCAATTAATTCTTTTAATCCCTCACTAGCCTCTTGACCTGTTATAGCCTTGTTGTCATATAATAAATATTTTTCTCTAACTTCTTGAGGTGATAGATTTGGCATAATCACATTACAACCATGCTTTATTCCTTCAATTCTTCCATTAGAATCAAGTGTGGCTAATGCAGTAGTAGCTGGTAAAAGAACATCTTTAGTCATAATTCTAATAATACTTAAAATAAATAAAGTTTGATTTAAATTTCCATTCTTTAAATCTTTAAATGGTGTATCATGATGAACTAAATATGGTCCAATTCCAACCATTTCAGGTTTTAGTTCTTTAATAAATAATAAATCATTAACTAAGTGGTCTATTGTTTGATGATAACTACCTACCATAAACCCACATCCAGTTTGAAAACCAATTTCTTTTAAATTATGTAAACATTCAATACGTTTTTTAAAAGACATACTATGAGGATGAAGCATATAATAATGATCATCATTATAAGTTTCATGTCTTAATAAATATCTATTTGCACCAGCATCATAATATTTTTTATAAGTTTCTTTACTTTTTTCACCAAGTGATAATGTAATAGCACAATCTGGATATAACTGCCTAATTGATTTAATTATATCAACCATTAATTCATCCTGGTAATATAAATCTTCACCACCTTGTAATACAAATGTTCTAAATCCTAACTTGTATCCCTCTTTACAGCTTAGTAATATTTCATCTTTATTAAGCCTATAGCGTACTGCTTTTAAATTACTTCTTCTAAGTCCACAATAATAACAGTCATTTTTACAATAACTACTAATTTCAATTAAACCTCTAATATATATTTTATTACCAAATATTTTTTTTGTAATTTTAGCAGCTAAATCTTTAGCATATTCAAAGTCTTTTTGATCATAAGTAGATAATAAATGTTTAAATTCCTCAAAATCTAATTCTCCACTATAATTTAATTTATTAATTAATTCAATATTTTCCATCTTATACCTTTGAATATAGTGCTTTAACACTAACACCTTTAATCATTCCAATTTTACCAGAAACAGCACCAATTATATCATTTGGTCCATCTAGAATAACTGAAATAACAGAAACTCCTTTATCTTTATATGGAATTCCCATTCTTCCTATAATATATTGACTATATTCATGTAAGAGATCATTTATTTCGTTAGCACGTTCTATCTCATAAACAAATATACCAAGTATTGCTATTCTACTATTCATTTTTACCTCCTTATATAAAAAGCCATCAGACAATACTAATGGCTAAACATAATAAAAAACATAATAAAAATAGTTTAACCTTTGACTTAGAATCAACCTTATCATTAGCTATAGTATATATATTCTAACACACTTTTAATGAAAACGTTATCATTTTATTCATTTTTTTATAAAAGTACATACCTAATATAAGGTATATAAAAAAATCTAATACAAAAATATTGTCATTAGACCTTTGTATAACATATTTTTAATTAAAATTCAAACATCTTATGTTGTTATTAAACATCTCAGGACGATATGCTAAGCCAAAGGGAAATGGTGTTTCAATACATCTTATGTTGTTATTAAACTCTAGTTCCAACGCTTGATCCTCATAATTTTCACAGTTTCAATACATCTTATGTTGTTATTAAACTGTAAATCGGCAACACTACGCTGTGCAGAAGTAGAGTTTCAATACATCTTATGTTGTTATTAAACTGACTGCTGTCATGCCAGATTGGGATACACTGTTCGTTTCAATACATCTTATGTTGTTATTAAACGTTAATCCGTATACAAAACTATACATTATGTCATTGTTTCAATACATCTTATGTTGTTATTAAACGAAAAATAAAAAAGAAAAACGGCAAACATACATAGTTTCAATACATCTTATGTTGTTATTAAACGGCAGACAGAATATGCAAGATTCCTTGTTTATGAAGTTTCAATACATCTTATGTTGTTATTAAACAGTATGCTAGGTAATGATAAGTTGCCCGTTTTTTCGTTTCAATACATCTTATGTTGTTATTAAACAAAAGAAATATTAAGAAAATATAATTATGTGCCATGTTTCAATACATCTTATGTTGTTATTAAACATCTTAGTATTAGTAGCTTTGTTAATGATCCATCTTGTTTCAATACATCTTATGTTGTTATTAAACCCATTTAAATTTCAAATTATAACCATCGTTTAAAAGTTTCAATACATCTTATGTTGTTATTAAACATGCTGAGTTCAAGTTACAAAGATTAAATAAGAGGTTTCAATACATCTTATGTTGTTATTAAACCTAAATAACCATTAACACACAAAACACCATCATAAGTTTCAATACATCTTATGTTGTTATTAAACACGATATACGAAAATGGAAAAAGAACAAAAGAGATGTTTCAATACATCTTATGTTGTTATTAAACCCTAATTTAACATTTGTAGCATTATTTGCATTAGTCGTTTCAATACATCTTATGTTGTTATTAAACTTCCAGAGGTGACTTCATATCTTAGTCCCCTGATCTGTTTCAATACATCTTATGTTGTTATTAAACCATGCAAATATTCCTTGATAAATCAATAAAGAAAAGTTTCAATACATCTTATGTTGTTATTAAACACTGCTTCACACGAACTCTTTAAAAGCTGAGTCGCGTTTCAATACATCTTATGTTGTTATTAAACTATAGGTTTTACTGCTTTTAATACATCTACTTCACGTTTCAATACATCTTATGTTGTTATTAAACCGTTTACCATTTTCGATATCGTTAATTGTGGTTCTGTTTCAATACATCTTATGTTGTTATTAAACGCGGAATATTTATTAGACCAAGCATTTAAATCAGCGTTTCAATACATCTTATGTTGTTATTAAACGCTTTTGTCTGCTCTTCTGTTAATTCAATATTTTGGTTTCAATACATCTTATGTTGTTATTAAACGTAGAACGTTCCATAGACGCGGTTATTTCATCAACGTTTCAATACATCTTATGTTGTTATTAAACAAAATACATGATTGCACTGTTTATAGATACGGTTGGGTTTCAATACATCTTATGTTGTTATTAAACAAGGGATTAAGAATGGCTTGGGCTATGGCAAAAAAGTTTCAATACATCTTATGTTGTTATTAAACACCGAGACAAGTCAGCACTACCATCAGCGCTAGTGTTTCAATACATCTTATGTTGTTATTAAACCCTAATAAATAAGCCACTTTTCATATTCTATTATACCCCAAAACCTATATATATCAACACTTTTCTATTTTTTTACCAGGTAATTTTATTTTTTTATATTTTTTATTCAAATTCCCTGAATCCCTTACTCTCCCAACATTTTTAGAGATTTCACTAATAAATTCACCTGGTAAAAAAATAAATTTATTGACAAATTATCCACTAAGTAATTTAAATAATAAGTGATTTTGATAAAACTAAATCCCAAAATCAATCTTTTTTTAATTTAAAAGGCTGTATGATAAAGTCAGTTTGAAAAACTTACTTTATTAACAGCCTGAGAACTTTTAATTAAAGGTTCTTAATTACCACCAGGTCCATCCTGACGTTCTCTATTATCTGGATAATATTTAGTATTGTTATTAGTCCATTGATTGTTAACTGCAGTTTTTTGAGCCTCATTTGATTTAGACTGTTTTCTATTATTCTTCATTATTATCACCCCAATAATAGTTTGCTGCAATTAATAAAAATTATTCTATTTTCAACAAATTCTAAATTTATTTTTCTTTTTATTATATGATGCAACAATACTTGTAATAGAATGTTTAACCATATCACTTATAGCTTGTTCTGTATAAAATGCCATATGTGGAGTAAGTAAAACATTTGGCATATCTCGTAAAATTGATAATTCTCTATTTCCTATATTTTTATATTTATAATCGCCATAATATAAGCCTAATTCATTTTCAATAACATCTAAAGCACATGCACCGATTTTTCCATTTTCTAAAGCGTCTATTAAATCACTAGTATTAATTACACTACCTCTAGCTGTATTTATAATGATGACATTATCTTTCATTTTCTTAATTGTTTCTTTTCTAACTATATGATATGTATCTTTATTAGCAGGAACATGAAATGTTATAATATCACTTTGTTCAATAAGTTCATTTAATGTTACATATTTAGCATATTTTTTTATTTCTTCTTTAATAAAAGGATCATAAGCTATAATATTGCAATCAAAACCACTTAAATTTTTAATTACTTTTTGGCCAATTGCACCTGTTCCTACAACTCCTACTGTCATATTTTCCAACTCTAAACCAATACTATCATTTAATGAATAATCCCAGCTATCAGCTCTTTTCATAATCATTTTCATTTTTCTAAGTGCCATTAATATTATCATTACAGTATAATTAGCAACACTAGCAGTTGAATATGTAACATTACTTACTTCCATATTATATTTTTTTGCTGCTTCAATGTCTATATGATCATATCCTATCGTTCTAGTTGAAATATGTTTCACTCCTAAATCATGCCAAAGTTTAATAATATCTTTGCTAATAACAGTAGTTATAACACTTACCCCATGACAATTTAATACTAATTTAGCATTTTCTAAATTAGGTGTATCACAACATTTAATAATTTCAACATTATATAATTTACCAAACCTATCAAAATACTTACCTTCATCAAACTCACGATAATTATACACAACTATTTTCATCATATTCTCCTATTACATTTATTTTGATCAAAAAATTATTATCTTCTTTCTATAGTTTATTACTTATTGATAAATTTGTATATAGTTTTATTGTATAAAAACATACTGATACAGAGTTTAATACAATTTATGTAAATTAATTTCAATAGGTATATTAATCTCATCTTCATAAATATAATAGCTTATCTTTCATATTTTTTCTCTATATATATTTCTTTAGCTTTAAACAAACCAAACTACATTCTATCGCCTCTAAATCATCACCTATTACATTCATATATTTTTCAGAAACATCTAATTTCAAATCATAAGAAAAATATATTCAATCTTATTCTTAATATAGTTTTATTTTATACTTATCAAGAAATAATCTATCATTACTCTATATATAATATAAAAACGAGTTATTAAAACTCATTTTCACTTGATCTGGTTTCATTTTCTATTTTTTCTAAAAAGCTATATTCTTCACCAACATTTGTTACATCAAACTGCATCACACTTTTATTTAACCAGTACCACTTCCTGGCCATTTTTCCAATTATATTCCCTGCTTCTGCCATGCTCATTGCACTGTTAGATACATATCCTGAATACTGACGATGTACAAAATTACTTTTCAACAAAAATTTCTTTATATCCCGCCAGGCATTCTTATAACTTTTTGAAGGATAATATTGTTTTAGAAGATTATCATTTAAATCAAAATTTACTGCTTTTCTACCATGGATAGTTGGCATATCTTTCTTCTACCCGATAATATGATTCCAATGCATCTTCTCGATATTCTATCGTATCGCCCTCATAACGAAAATACCACTTATCTACTATTTTTAAAAACCATGTTGATTCTGGTAAATCCCATTGAGCAGTCATAAAAGTATTAAAATCTTTTTTATTTCCTTGATATACTCCTTTAGATATTTTTTTAATTCCTCATTTTTCAAAAAAACGATCTACTTTTTCATAACATTCATCAATATCAATATTATTTTCTTTAGCTTTTTCTTCACTTAATATCATTTCCATCATCATATCTATCACATCCTATCATGTATATATAATACCTAAACTGGTCTATCGTTTCAATACGATATTTTATCCTTCATTATTATATACTAAATAAAATGTGATATTATTTTTAAACTTCTTCATAATATGTATCTGGTTGCTTAGTACCAAACTTTTCATTTGCCCACATTATTGTTACTAAATCTTCACTGTTAGATAAATTTATTATATTATGTGTATATCCTGGCAGCATATGAACTGCTTCTATTTTATCTCCTGATACTTCAAATTCAATTACTTCATCATTTCCTATTTTTCTTTTCTGTATTAACCCATGTCTGCTTACTACGATAAAGAATTCCCACTTGCTGTGATGCCAGTGCTGTCCCTTTGTAATTCCTGGTTTACTTATATTTACAGAAAACCATCCGCATTTTTCTGTTTTTAGCAGCTCAGTAAAACTTTCACATTCATCAGTATTCATCTTTAATGGGAATATTATTTTTTCCTTTGGTAAATATGATAAATAAGTACTGTACAGTTTTTTAGCAAAACTTCTTTCTGGTATTTCGGGCATTACCAGAGTATCTGGCTGTTTTTTAAATTTCTCTAATAATTCTACTATTTTAGCTAATGTAATTTTATGTGTTGTTGGAACATAGCAGTATTTACCATCATTATTCCCTACAGCATTAATACCATCAAATACACAGTAATGTTCTTTACCTTCCAAAATATCCAGCATCTCTACAACTAAATCATCAATATATAATAATTCTAATTCAACAGCAGGATCATTAACAGTAATATCTAAATCATTAGCTATATTATTACAAAAAGCAGCTACAGCACTGTTATAGTTTGGTTTACATCATTTTCTAAACAGATTTGGAAAACGGTATACATAGACATTAATACCTATTTCATTAGCATAATCAAAAAATAGCTTTTCACCAGCCAACTTGCTCTTTCCATAATCACTGTCAGCATATCTGCCAATAAGAGCTGCCTGAATAGATGACGATAACATAACTCCACACTTATTATGATATTTTTTTAAAGTATCCAGCAGCATATTAGCAAAGCTAAAATTTTCTTCCATGAACTCACTTTGATCCTTTGGACGATTAACATCAGTTAAGTTAAATACAAAATCACAATCACTGCAATATTTATCTAATTGTTCTTTAGTCGAATCCACATCATATTCATAGATTTCCTCAACAACAATATTTCTTATTTTATCATTACCCTCTCCAATATTTTTTAATGAAGCAACAAGGTTTTGACCTACAAAACCTTTAGCTCCTGTAATTAATACTTTCATATATACCTCATTTTATAGACTATTTCTTAAATCAATCAAAATATCTCTCATTTTCTTTTTTAAAATTACTATTCCTTTATTCCTACCATATATAAAAAAAGCAATTACCACTGCACTTATCCCTATAACAATGGCTTTTTGTATCCATTTAAAAAAACTATTTATCCAAAAATAATCACTTATAACTTTACCAATTAGAACCATAAATATTATTAAAAACATATTTCTAAATAACTGGCTATAATAAACCTTTTCATGCACTCCAAAATATTCTCTAAACAATATGTGTGGTTCATACCATACATATGTTGAAACCCTTGCAATCCCTGAAGCAACAATTATTCCAAAAATCCCAAATATTTTTCCTAAAATTGCAGATAAAAGCAAATTAATAACTGCACAAATAACCATAATCCATTTTGTCCTTCTATATAATCCTGTAGCTTCTCGATATGACCACAATGGTTGTAACACACAACCCAAATACATATTCAAGCCTATTGCACAAGAAACAATAAAACCAAGTTCATAATTATTTCCTAACCACAAATTTATAAATTCATCAACAAGAAGAACATAACATGGAATAATTATACCGCAAATAAAAAAACTAATTGATTGTTGACATTGAAAAATCTCATATCTTTTTTCTTTACCTTCAGTAACAATTAAATGCCCTATACTTGCTGTCATAGAAGTAAAAACCAATGAAATAATAGTTGTAATTTTTGTTTGTAATAATAAATAATTTGAATAGTAACCTACCATAACAGTACCTAACAAAATTGAAATCAATATATTATCAGTAGCATTTAACAAAACAGAAGATACTTTATATAAAAATACAGATTTTAAATTATTAAAGATATTTTCTTTCTCTAATTTAGATATTGGCTCTGAGTCATTTTTAATAAATGGATATTCTTTAGACGCAATATGTGAAGCATATAAATTATTAATGATTGCAACCAAAGTCCCAATCATTAAATATATAATATAATTTTTCCAGATAAGTATACTAATTATTTGAAAAACTGTTTTCAAAGTATTAGTTATAATTGTAATCTTAGTTATAACAAAACCTCTTTGATCAGCTGTTAAAATCGTTGTTTTATAAATACATAAATAAGATACAACAACACTTAACAAAGATAATAAATAATAAATTGTCAAATTAGGAATATCATAGTCTAAATTTATTAACTTGGGCAAAAAAGGAACTAAGCATATTCCTAATACTGTTATTACAATTGCAATTATATTATAAACTTTTTTATAAAAATTAGTTAATTGAGTTATTTTTAGATAATCTTTTTTGACTAACGGCTTATAGAAACTATATGTCATAGCAGTATTAAAACCTAAATCGGCCATTGACAATAAACTTAAAATATCACTAAATAATCCGTTAATTCCTAAATAACCAATTCCAATTCCCCATATAAATACTGTTCTAGAAACAAATGATAAAATTATAGTAATAATCTGATTAATAATATTATAAGAAATATTCTCTATAACACGCTTGGTTCTTCCAATTTCACTTTTCAACCCATAACCCTCCATTCATATTTATTAATAAAGAAGTTAGTGGTTTAAATTCTTTAAATATAGTATCAATTGGATAAGTAACCTTTTTTAATGCTAATAACTCATTAATACTTTCTTCAATATCATCTATATTATCTAAGAATCTTATATACTCGATATCTTTTATCCATTCATAGGCATTTTTTACTTTGTGATCAATGTTATCAAATACAATACATGGTGTTTCCGTAATTACTGAAAAAATCATTCCATGTAAGCGATCAGTTATTACAATTTGAGCTAAATGAAATTCATTCCATAGTTCATACAGTTTATCTTTTCTTTCATTAATATCAGAAAAATGATAATTTATACAAGTATCCTGTTCTATGATTCTTAATCCTTTTCTCTCTATAAATTCAAATAATTTTTTCTTTTGTCCATTAGTTATTTTCTTTTCTTTATCATTTCTTAAGCAAAGTAATATCTCTTTTTTTCTATTCTCATTTGTAAACTTTGGTTTGTATGATAATACAGTATCAGGAGTAACATATACATTATTTTCAGGATATAGCTGTTTAAATTGTTTATAGGAATTAAAATCCCTAGCAAAAAGATAAATATTTTTTCTTTTTGAGATAATATCGATAGATTTATTTAAAAATTCCTTTCCCTTAGGTGATTCATCAAAATATACAGACTGAGGAAATAAAATAATACAATTATTAGGAAAAGAATCAATAAATTGTAAAATTATACTAAATCCATCTTCCCATAAATTCCCAAAAAAACCCCCACCTCTTAAAAGAATAACATCCAAATCATTAATACTATTTTTTATATAATCCCAAAACATCATCCTATCTCGACTAGATATATCAATAATCTGATCATCTAAAATTCCAATTTTATTTAATAATTTTTTTCTACAAAAACCCAATGCTTGATCTCCCATATTATTATGTACAGCAGATTCTACACATACAAATACTGTTTTTTTTGATTTGTGAAGCTTATAAAATTTGTAATCGAATTTAAAAAAATATAATATTTTTCTTCTGAATCTTTTTATTAATTCTATCATTCATAGCCTCCCCATATACATTTTAAATAAAAATTTTTACTATAAAAAAGGTTATCTTTTAATCAAATAATAACCTTGTATTTTAATAATATAATTTCAAAACTCGTCTAACTATTAACAATTCATATCAGTAGCAAAAATTATAATTTATTAATGAAAATATATAATCTTGGAAAATATGATATGCAAATATAAATCAATTTCTCTTTAAAACTAATTATTTTACAATTAATAATTTTTTTTGTATTATTTTGTAACATCTTTCTAAGCTCGATATCATATTTTTTATAATCTCTAAAAATATTTTTGGTATACAAATTCTTTAACAAACAAAAAGTCTGATACCATAAATATTTTTCAGCATCATTAACTAACTGTGGGATATTAGATTTTACAAACTCTAACATGTCTATGCAGTTATAGTATTTATCAAATTGCTTTTCATCAAATTGTGTTGTAGTAATACTTAAATCTCGTTGGATATATTTATAATAATTTTTATTAATAACTATAATCTTCCTACTAAAAAAAAATAATTTATAAATTAAAGCAAAATCTTCATTTGTTTTACCATATGGAAATCTTAATTTACCTATTATGTTTCTTTTATAAAGCTTATTACAGCTTGATACATCAATTTTATCATTCAAAACCTCTTTAATCGCTATTTCAGAATTAAAAATTGTAAACTCCTTATTTTTATAAGTATATGGCCGTGTTACAAACTTTCTACCATTTTCTGTTTTACATATTCCACAAATACAAATATCACAGTTATACATACAAATATAATTTAACATATCTTTATACATGTCTTTAACTATAAAATCATCACCATCAATAAAACTTATATAACTTCCTCTAGCTACATCTAAACCAAAATTTCTTGCATCCGATAAACCACCATTTTTCTTATGTATCACACTAATTCTAGAATCAAATTTTTTCCACTTTTCACAAATATCTCCCGAACTATCTGTTGAACCATCATCAATTAAAATTATTTCTAGATTTTTATATGATTGTTCCACTATACTTTTAATACAACGTTCAACAAACATTTCAATATTATATATAGGTACAATCACACTTATCAATTCATCCATTAACTTTACTCCAATTCTTTAATCTTTTCATAAACACGTTTACAATTATTTTTATCTCTCAAATCAAAAAATTGTTTTGCTCTTTTTTCATATTTTTCAGTATTTTTAAAATCATCTATAATTTCATCAATATATTCACACAAATTTTCTTTTGTTTCTACAATTGGTCCAAATCCATCATTTTCATACTTAAAATATCCCTCTGGATGTTGTTTTTTTCTATATTCATGATAATCAAAATGATAATATATTAATGGTTTATTCATATAAGCAAAATCAAATGCAATACTTGAATAATCAGTTATTAACATAGCTGACTCTTTTATTAACTTTTGAATCTCAATATTGGAAAAATCGATTATTTTAATTCTTGAACTAGTTACTTTAAAACAATTTACAAATTTTAGCATATCTGAATGTGGTAAAAATATTAAATCCACATTCTTATTTTCTAAAATTGTCTGAAATTTTTTATATTTTAATAAACCATTGTATTTTTTAAAATACTGACTTCTCATAAAATTATCTAAAGATTGTTCTGCCAACCAAGATCGCCAAGTAGGCATAAGTAATATTTGACGCTTAATATTAAAATCCCATAAATTATCAAATCTAGGAAAACCTAATAATTGTACATTCCCTTTTGGAAATCCGAATTCTTTTCTACAAAAGTCATATTCTTTTTTTGCTCCACAGATAAATAAATCAGCTCTACATACCGAATAATATCCAAAACTTATTCTATCCTTCGTAATTCCATGTTGCAAAAAAACTCTTTTATTATTTAACAATCCATGTGTTTCTAAAAAATTACTTACTCTACTATTTGGAGAATCCAAGTCAACATGTGCACTTATATGTAAATAAGCAGCTAAATAAATAACATAATGTATAAAGGAATTATAATCTATAACATTATTGTATTTGTCTAATTTACTGATATCTAATGAATCTTTTTCTATAACATAATATATATTATTTTTTTTAGTATGTTCATTTATATATTTAAATAGTACATATGCATTATCTTTTGCTTCTCTTGGTCTTTCAGAAAACAGCCATATTTTTTTCCTTTTTAAAAATAATGCAAAGGGTATTGCAATAAAAAATTTTAATATACTACTAATATCATTTTTTGTAATTTTATTTTTAAACATAATTTTTCCCACTTTTCCGCTTTAAAATAAACTCTAATATAGTCTTTGAAAGCAAAAATAAACAAAATTTGATTCTTGTACTTTTAAACTGTGGACACAATATGCCATCAACAATAATTTTCAAATTAATTTTACTTCTAATTATTTTCCTATCAGCCGTACCTAATTGAAAATAATAATCAATCATTGTAGAAGTCAAGCTAGCTACTGCTCTTTTTGCGAATTTCTTATCACTTTTTTTTACATGTGTTTCTATGAATTCATTCATTAAATCAATATTTTTTAATTGATCTTCTATTTTTTTTATTTCTATTTTTTCATTTGTTATACTACCTTTTCTAATTCGTGCATTATAAAATGTATTAGAAATCTGCATGATTCGTGTATTATAATTAACAAAAAAAGTTTTTAATGCAAAAGTATTATCTTCAAATTGAATCTTTTCAGGAAAAAGTAGTTTATTTGAAAATAAAAATTCACGTAAATAAATACCATTCCAGGGTACAACATTATACCAATTTGATATACTTCTTTTAAAATAATTTATTGATGATTCATAATTTAATGATATCAACTTATTGGGTGGTACATTTTCGATAATCTTATTTTTTTCTTCATAAATCGTTTTCCAGCCAGTTTTTAAAAAATCTAATTTATTTTTTTCACAAATATCAATAAGTTTTGATAAACTATTTTTATCAATAAAATCATCACTATCACAAAAAAATATATATTTTCCTTTTGCTATTGACATCGCTCTATTTCTAGTAATAGATTGTCCACTATTTTTTTGCTTTAATAATATAATATTACTGCACTTCTTAGCATATTCATTTGCAATAAAATAAGAATTATCTGTAGATCCATCATCAACAATTATTACTTCTATTCGATAACCAATTTCAAAATTTTGATTTAAAACTGAATCTAAACATTTTTTTATATATTGCTCTACATTATACATTGGAATTATAACTGATAAAATAAGCATAGTTATACCTCATTCATTTTTAATAACATCTTATATAATTTCGTATAAATAGAAGGAAAATACTTAAGCAATATTACCTTATATTTATTTTTTTTATTTGTTGGATATTTTATTGCATGATTAATTGCTTCTTTAGATATTTTTTTATAGATACATCGTTGTTCTTCTTTATTTAATCTTCCATATAAAGTTGTAACTTGAAAAAATGACCAGCTAGCATAAATATATGCTGATCTCTTTATTTTTGATTCTAAATCTAAAGAATCAATAAATTTTATTTCTTCTTTTGTAACATAACAAGCATCTTTAATATTAGAAACTTTTGGATGTGCTGTACAGCTTCCTTTTCTTTTAACATAAGTATAAAAATAATTATCAGTTTGCATTATATATTTTTTTGTTAAAAGTAATGTTTTTAGAAAAAAAAGCTGATCTTCCTCATAGCCAATTCCTTTAGGAAAAAATATATTATTTTCTAATAAATATTCCCGTCTAAAAAAACCTAACCATGGTACAACTTCATTTAAATTGTATTTAATTGATAAATCTAGAAATTCTGTTCCCCTTAACACTATATTAACATACGGATTTTCCCAATAATTATTTATAACAATATTATTGTCTTCATCATATATCTTGTATTGACCCCTAATAATATCCAAATCATTTTCTATACAAATATCATAAAACTTTTTAGCAAAATTTTCACAATAATAATCATCCCCATCCATAAAACAAATATATTCCCCATTAGAAATATTTATCCCAATATTTCGTGCTACTGAAACACCTTCATTTTTTTTATTAATAACTTTAATAAACTTATATTTATCTGCATATTCATTACAAATTTTTAGACTTTCATCTTTACTTCCATCATTAATTAAAATTATTTCTTTATTTATATCACTTTGCATTAAAATACTATCTATACAACGCTCTAAATAATTTGCCACATTATAAACAGGCACCACAAACGAAATATCAATTTTTTCCACTCGTATCTACCTTACTTTCTCTTTTTAAATTTCCCACATATATGCCAAATAATAACCACATTACAAAACATTTAACGCCTGGTCCAAGCGGTGTTAGCTCTTCAAATAATCCATTAATTATCATTACAATGTTTATTGCTAATATAAGATGTTTAAGCATTTTATCAGTAAAATCATACTTCATTTCTCTTAACACACAGATCATTGGCACAAATGTATATATTATAAGTAAAAGTCCAATAAAAAAGCCATAACTAAGCAAAGACACAAGGGGAAATGATTCCAAATATGTCCCACTAGTTCCAAATAAAAAATACTTTGGAAACATCTCTATAAATTTATCAAAATGTTCATCTCTACCCGATGTGATTACAGTTAAATCATCCGATCCTCTATTATTTAAAATAATTTTATTAATAAAAAAATCATAGGCATTATTATTCAAAAAAACAAATACAATTAAACTAATAAAAATAGTTATTAAAATAATTTTTAACATTGGTTTTTTTACATAAAAAATTATAATATACAATATTACAAATAATAAACAAACAATCGTTGCTCGACTCTTTAACATTATTATAAGAGTTGATAAAAAAATTATTAACGGAATTACTATGACTTTTTTCAAATCTTTTAAATATATTAACACCATAATAATTGCAATTAAAAAAATCATTGCTGCTGAGTTTTTTGCAGTATATAAATACCCTGATGCATTTTTCCAATCAGCTCCTCGAAAAGTGTTATTAAATATTGAAATTCCTATAATAAAAGATGAAAAAATAAAGCATTTAACAATTTTAACAACAATACTATGATCACAGTACTTTCCAAAATAATAACCTATCATTGATATAAAACAGCATAAATTTAATGGTTTAAACATATTAGAATTGATATAATTTTTACCTACAATAACTTGTAATAATAAAAGTGCTAAATCAAATATAATCGGAATAATATATATTATTTTAGGAATTTTTATTTTATAATTTTCTTTTCTCAAAAATAAAACTAGTAAACTTATCCAGCCAATATTATAAATTAATGAAACAATCGGATTTCCCCATAAATCTGGTAATTGTGATAGTATACAAAAAAAACAACTAATTATTAAAATGTTATTTGCATTTAAACTTATTTTCTTCATAATTGACCTCTTCTTTAAATTTTATTAACAGATCATTTTTCTAAAATAAGTTTTCGATATTTGTAATAGACATTTTTAAAATTATTTCTTAAAAAAAATAAGATGTCATATCCATACATCATTAATTTAGGGCTATTTATTGAAATGAATTTTAAAAATAATTTAATATTCTTATCATATAATTTTGTATTAAGATAATAATTTTCACTTCTACATAATACAATTATTTTTTTGATTTCATTTAATCTATATTTAACATCTATTTTTTTTCTATATAAATTTGTTAAACATGAAAAAGCATATGTAATTGTTGTATTACTGATATTTTCTTTAAAAACTTTTTTATTAACTTCTAATGAAATAAGTAAATTCTTTTTACTTTCAATAAAACAGCTTATTTTTTGTAATAAAAATTCATCATACTTATTAACTAAAGTTTCATCATTTTCTCTCATATAATGATATAATACCTCTCCACAGCATACACCATTATTTATCAACTTCAAATATTCACAATTGAAAATTAAATCTTCACCAGGCATCATATCTGACTCAAAATTTAAATTATACTTTCTAATAATATCTAAATCATATAATTTATTCCAAACAACATTGAACATTCCATTATAATCTATATTTAAAACAAATTCCTTTTTATCTAGTTTTCCATCTCTTGTATACTTTTTTTCAATAAAAAAAGATTCACTTAGATAATCTATATAATACCCACAAGTAGTTATTTGTACATCATTAATCATTGCTGTAATCAAAACTTCTAACAAATTTTTTTCACAATAATCATCTGAATCAATAAAATAAATATACTTACCTTTTGCATTAGATATACCAAAATTTCTTGCAGAAGAAAGTCCCCCATTTGACTTTTTAAAATATTTAAATCTATTATCAGCCTTTACATATTTTAAACAAATTTGCTCACAATTATCGAGTGAACCATCATTTATTAATAATACTTCTATATTTTTATATGTTTGATTTTTTAACGATATTAAACACCTATTCAACTTTTTTTCAACATTATACATTGGAACAATAACACTAATTAAATTGTTCACTATACTTCCTCCGTTTTATTTTGATCAATGATATCATTTATAATAAATAAATGTTTTTCAACCATATTTTCTATAGTACTATTTTTAATACTTTGGATAGCACTAATAGAAAGCTTCTCGTATTGAATCTCATTTACATTAATAATTTTATTAGTTATATTAAATAATTCTTTTTCAATCTCACATTTAACTATATATCCATTTTCTCCATTATCTATTAATTCTAATCCAGCTATACATTTATCAGTTGTTATAACTGGTAATCCTTGTGCCATTGCTTCATTAACCACTAATCCCCAGATATCTTCTCTAGTTGGCAGTACAAATATGTCTGCTAATTGATACCACTTCTTTATTACTTCTTTATCCTGAAAATCTATAAAATGAAGATTATCCATCTTATATTTTCTCTTTAAATTAAGATACTCTTTTGTTGGTTTACCACCAATAATATAAATACCGATATCTCGATTTAAATCTCTATAAGATTCAATCATCCAATCAAATCCTTTTCTTGGAATAAATTGCCCTATTGATAACATAACTTTGTTGTAGGGTACACCAAATTCCCTTTTTAACTTTTCTTTTTCTGTCTTTAAAACAGGTTCATTTAATATATCTATTGCCTTTAAACTTGTAAAAGGATAATCATATATCCTATTCTTTTTAGCACCATAATAAATTAAATACTTATTAGTTTCTTTTCCAGAACTTAACCAGTATTTAGCAGATGAAATAAAAAAAGTTTTAATAAACTTAATTACTTTTCCTTCATCATAATTAATAAAACCACCATCTGCATTTAAAACATATGATATCTTGTGTACTTTCATATACATACTTGCAATCATTGCAGTGGGTGTACTATATCCTCCTAAAATGATAAGATCGTATTTTTGTTTTAAATATTTAATAACATCAAAAGATATAGATGCTTCATTACCAATATTTCTTGATTTTAAAAATATTCCATTAAAATCAAATGTATTATTGTACCATTCATCATTCCTATTACCTGCTATTTTTCTTTCAAATAATACAGTTAAATCACAATATTTACTTAATAAATTAAAAAAATCCACACGATATGGTGAAGATAGATTAGTCAAATATAATACTTTCATTGATTATCCTCTTTATAATTATCTAAATATTTCTTTATTGTATTATGTATACTAAAACAGTTTCTTTCTTCTACACATAAATTTAACTTATAAAAAGCAGTATTTTTTATAAGTTGTTCAAATTCATTTAATCCTTTAATTAAAAAACTATTTTTGTTTATTATTGTCTCACTTGTTCCTCCTGCATCAAAAGTAACAACTGGTGTTCCACATGCCTGTGCTTCATAATTTGTTAAACCAAAAGCTTCCCCTTTTGTTGGATTAAAAAAAACATATGCTGCTAAATACCATTTAGCTAGTTCTCTAGAATCATTTATATTAGAAACATTATAAATATTATTAAATTGTTTTATATGTTTGTTATTTAATTTTCCTATTAAAATAATTATATAATCATTTGTTATTTTTTTAGATAATTCAATAAATTCATTCAAACCTTTCGAATCATCCCATATACTTGCTACCCCTAAAATAATTTTTTTATTATTTAAATCAATGCTTGTGTTAATCTTCTCATTTGATTGATTAAATATATCTATATTAATTCCATTTTTTATTGTTTGTATTTCATAATTAGATAGAAATGATTTTTTTACTAAATTCATTAACCAGTTACTAGGACTTACTAATATTAGGTTATTTACATCTGTGAATATTTTTTTCTTTAATTGATAATTTCTGTTACACTTATCAACTAAAGATCTTGGATATTTCTTTGTTCTAACACATTTTTTACAACCTGTTTTCCACTGCATACATTTGTCATATTCAAAATGTGGACAATGACCTGTAAATGCCCAGCAGTCATGCAGTGTCCATATTTTCTTTATCTCTGGATGCTCTTTTAAATATTTAAAAAGTATTTCAATATTTACATAATACCCATGTATATTATGTAAATGAATAATATCTGGTTTAAATTCTTCAATCCTCTTAATAAATTCCTTTGTAGCATGTTTACTGCCAAATCCACTAGCATCAAACATTCTTGCTTTTAATACATGTAAATAAATATCTAGTTGATTCCCTATCTTTATTGTATTAAATCCCTCTGGTGCTTCCCCTCTCCCATATGCTATACAGCATTCATGCCCTGCTTCAACAGCCACTTTATAGAGATTTTTACAAATCATTCCAGTTGAACCATTACAGACTGAATTAATAAATAATATCCTTGACATTATTTATTCTCCCAATCTGATAATTCTTCTTGTACTAATTTTACTTCTAATAGCTTATTCTTTACTTCTTCTATATTCATTAGCTTAGTATTATTTGAATTAAACTGTGTCAATCTGTTCTTCTCTATTCCTTCAACGAAATATTTATCATAATTTAAATCTCTTTTATCACATGGTACTCGATAAAAGTTTCCTAAATCTATGGCATTTGCACATTCTTCATCAGTTAGCAGTGTTTCATACATCTTTTCACCATGCCTGATTCCTATTACTTTTATTTCATTATCTGCTCTGAATAACTCTTTTACCGCTTTAGCTAAGATTTCTATTGTACAGGCTGGTGCTTTTTGTACAAATATATCCCCACTTTCTCCGTTTTCAAAGGCAAATAGTACTAAGACTACCGCCTCTTCTAGTGTCATTACAAACCTCGTCATACTTGGCTCTGTTAGTGTTAAAGGATTTCCTTCTTTTATCTGGTTAATAAAAAGCGGAACAACACTGCCTCTTGATGCTAATACATTTCCATATCTTGTACACATGATACTTGTCTTCTCTGGATCTACTGTTCTAGATTTAGCTACAATTACCTTTTCCATCATTGCTTTACTTGTACCCACTGCATTTACAGGATATGCTGCTTTATCTGTACTTAAACATACTACTCTTTTAACCCAGCATTCTATTGCTGCTGTTAATACATTTTCTGTTCCTAATACATTTGTTTTAACTGCTTCAATTGGAAAAAATTCACAAGATGGTACCTGCTTTAAAGCAGCATGATAAACGTAATCAACACCATACATAGCATTTTTTATACTACTAATATCTCTTACATCACCTATGTAAAATTTAAGCTTATAAAAAACATCAGGATATTTAGCCTGCTGATACTCATGTCTCATATTATCCTGTTTTAATTCATCTCTTGAAAACACTCTGATTTCTTTGATATCTGTTTCCAGAAATCTGTTTAATACTGCATTACCAAATAATCCTGTTCCTCCTGTAATCAATAGTATTTTATCTTTAAATAAACTCATACCAGCTCCTCCATTTTATTAGATATTTCATCGATGTATTTTTCTATCGTAAAATTATTAATAAAATATTTACGACTATTAATTGCATACTCCTCTAATTTATTTTCATCATTCAATAACTCAATTATAATTTTTGATAAAGCCTTATAATCACCTGCATTACAAGTTATTCCTGCTTTTGCATCACTTATAATCTTGGCAGCTGTTCCATCTATACTACCGATTATTCCTCTTCCCGCCGACAAATATGTCTGTAATTTAGAAGGGATAGTTTTACCAATATTACTGTTTTTTTCTAAAGATAATAAAAATAATGATGTATCATTATAATAAGGTATAAGTTCTTCAACTTTTTTTCTGCCAATAAAATCAAATACACTATCCAGCTGCTTTTTTTTTACATCCTGTTTAAACTCTACTTCATATGATCCACTACCAATTATAGTAATTTTTAATTTAGAATAATAGCTATTAGGTATTTGAGCTACTGCTCTTACCAAACAATCAAAATCTTGGACTTTCCCTATATTTCCAGCAAATGTTATATTTAACTTATCCTGCTTTTCATATGGTTTAACATCTAAAAATATTTTTTCACCATGTTGATAAATAACATTTAATTTATCTTTATTTATTTTATTTACGTTTTCTAAATACTCCAAAAATGCTGGTGATGTTACACTAATAAAATCACATTTTTCATAAATATTATTAGAAATTTTCAACATGATACGATAAATTGGATTACCTTCACTCAACTTTATTGCTTTCAAAGATTCAGGCCATAAGTCTAAGCAATACACATAAACCTTTTTATCAAATATCTTTTTATAATATAAAGCTGATTTAATCATTAAAACTGGTGACAACTGATAAACAAATACAACATCATATTCTTTATCTAATTTTTTTATTTCTTTTTTTGCAAGTATTGGATAACTCAAATAATTAAATATTAACGACAAGAAATTATGTCTACGAAGAATAATATTAGTTCTAATTACTTCAACACCATTTAAATTTTGATACATTGGGTCCCCTTTGATTAAATTACCCTCAGGATAATTAGGCCTTCCAGTAATTACTGTTACTTCATTCCCTCTTTTAACTAGTTCTTCACAAATTTCATGTACTTTAAATGGCTCAGGATAATAATATTGAGAAATAACCAAGATTTTCATACTTTTTTATCTTCTTTCATTGATCCAGTTCCCCCTTCTACTACACCATCTGATTTAAGTACTGAAGTAATTGTTTGTAAAAAACATTTTAAATCAAATAAAAAAGAGATATGTTTAACATATTCTCCATCTAACTTTGCTTTTATTGGTATTTCTAATTCATCTCTTCCATTTATCTGTGCCCATCCTGTAAGACCTGGTCTTACATTATTAGCATGATATTTTTCTCTTTGATCAACTAGATCATCTTGATTCCATAATGCTGGTCTTGGTCCAATAATTGACATATCACCTTTGATTATATTGATGATTTGAGGCAATTCATCTAGTGAGCTCTTTCTTAAAAACTTACCCGCTCTAGTAATAAACTGATCTGGATCTTTCAACAAATGAGTGGGTATATCTTTAGGGGTGTCTATATACATTGTTCTAAACTTTAAGATATTAAAATGTGTTTTATTAATTCCTACTCTTTTTTGTTTAAATAAAACTGATCCTTTACTATCTAGCTTAATCCAAATACATAAAATAATAAAAACAGGACTTAATACAATAAGTCCACATAATGCTAACACTAAATCAATTAATCTTTTAATAAATACTCTATACATCAACCCACCACCTTAAACTATCTTTAATATCGTTACTACTCTTTATTTTAATATTAAAAATAATTAAACTGTTGCTTTTAATTCTTGAAAAAAAATTAATGTATTTGATCTAATGATACTATTTGAATAAGTCAAATAGTATCATTCAATTATAACATCATGATTAATAGTTATTATATATCTTTCATTTGCTTCAATTATGTAATTATCAAAGATAATTGTTTCTTTTTATCTTATTTCTATTTTAGAAATTAAAAGATCTTCCTTTAAGGATATATTATCTTTAATACCAATAACTGGATTATCATCATCAAAAACATTCTTTTCATATTTATTGGCATATAATCTTTGTAAAACCTTAACAATAAGATGATACTGTTTTTCTTTATAATTTAATTCTTCATAATTTTCAAACCATATCTTATCAGTAGGTACTAAATATTCAAATTTATACAATTTGCTATGTTCAATAAAATCATCAATAAAATCATCATCCACAAAAAGACAAATATATTCAAAAAATCCTGGTCCCCATTGAATCAAATCATAATTATCATTATTTTTTAATGCATCCATAAATACATATCCTTTAATACTAAAATCATTAATAATATATCCAAACCGATATCTCAAATAATTACTAATTTCATTATCATCAAATAAATCAATTTCTACATTATCTTTAAACATTCTAATATACTGTTCATATTTAAATGTTAAACCATACTTCTTTAAAAAATTAGATAATGCTGTATCATTAACAAGAACATCAATTAAACTATATCCATTATTATCACTATCTGTATTTAATCTTCTTGCAAGATGAACAAAAAGTATTTCATCAATATCTACAACTAAATGATCTTTTATATAATCTAAAAAGTAGTGATATTGATTATCCAATATAAAAACAGGATGATTAACTTGAAATCTCTGATAACATCCTTCAAGTAAATCATCTAGTTGATTATTATTAATATTCAATACTTCACATACAGATTGCATCATATCTTGATATGATCTTGTATTTATATACATAAAACACCTCCTAAAGTTCAATCGTTAATATTTCCTCCAAACCATTTTATTTACTACCCCAGTATATGACTGAATCAGTTTTACTACTTTTGTACTTACATTCTCTTCTACATAATCAGGCACTGGTATCCCTAAATCATTGTCTTCATTCATTTCCACTGCTGTTTCTACTGCCTGCAGTAGTGATCTTTCATCTATCCCTGCTAATACAAAACTCCCTTTAT
>ERZ808049.357-NODE-357-length-27293-cov-19.952565_pt1 | contig 27293 bp, 26 predicted proteins | sample MGYA00380198_ERZ808049 | MGnify/ENA primary metagenome ERZ808049 (study PRJEB31490, sample SAMN06133414) | mouse gut metagenome | isolation source: Z2_2 | host: mice | place: China: Chengdu | collected 2015-05 ...
TATGTGCATCAATTGTTGCAATTCACACCAAATCATCATAAATCAATACGAAATCTGGCGTGGGTGTGAATTGTAACTTTGTTTTTGCTTCATAACCAATGTTTATCTCATATAAAAATCAATATTTCTTGACACTATTTTTCAATAATGCTAGTATTATACTCACGATAAATAAAATTTGCTGTGAGTATCGCGCCAGCCGCAGCCTCGAAGCGGCATATTTCCTTATGTGGCTGCGCGCATCATTTTATACTGAGTGGTCAGTTTTTTTGACCGCCAGTATAAAAACAACAAATAAGCATGATAAGCAAACATGCTGATAGAAATAGGAAAGGACAATAGAAAAATGCAAGGACGTACACATAATTGCAACCAGTTGCGGTTGGAAAATGTAGGAGAGGAAGTAACTCTTGTTGGGTGGTATGACAATCTGCGCAAGGTCAGTAAAAATTTAGGTTTTTTAGTATTGAGGGATTTTTATGGAAAGACGCAGATTGTGGTTGAGACAGAGGAAATTATGGCTCAGATTGATGCTGTCAACAATGAGTCAACGTTGGAGATTGTTGGGACTGTACGGGAGCGCAGCGCCAAAAATCCTAAAATGGAGACAGGTGATATCGAAGTTGTGCCATCAAAAGTTACAGTTTTAGGAAAATGTCAGTACAATGAGCTGCCATTTCAGATTGACCATTCTAAGGAGGCAGATGAGAATACACGGTTAAAATATCGCTATCTGGACTTGCGCAATCCTGCTGTGAAGGCAAAGATTGTGCTTAGAAGCAAGATTGTTGCAGATTTGCGCGCTGCGATGATTGCACATGATTTTATGGAGATTACCACGCCAATACTGACGTGTTCTTCACCGGAGGGTGCACGCGATTATCTTGTGCCGTCAAGAAATCATCCTGGAAAATTTTATGCGCTTCCGCAGGCACCGCAGCAGTTTAAACAATTGCTTATGGCATCTGGATTTGACCGCTATTTCCAGATAGCACCATGTTTTCGTGATGAGGATGCGCGCGCAGATCGTTCGCCAGGTGAATTTTACCAGCTTGATATGGAGATGGCGTTTGCAAGTCAGGAGGATGTATTTGCAATTATGGAGGATGTGCTGCCTCCAATCTTTGCAAAGTATGGAATCCATCACAAAGCTTCCGAAGCACCTTTTATGAGAATCCCTTATTTAGAAGCGATGGAGAAATATGGTTCGGATAAGCCGGATTTGCGCATTGATCTTTTGGTGCAGGACGCGACGGCAGTGCTTGCAGATTGTGGGTTTGAGCCATTTGCTGGAAAGACAGTAAAGGCGCTTGTCGCAGAGAATTTTACGGGGACAAGAAAGCAAATTGACAAGATGTGTGCGGATGTTGAGGTTGTGAGTGCACAGAAAACGTATTGGTTCCGCTTAGATGAGAACGGAGAGCTTGTGGGCGGTATCTCTAAATTTGTGCAGGAGAAAAAGGCGGCTGTGATTGAGGCACTTGGCCTGAAAAATGGCAGTTTTGTCGCACTCGCTGCAGGTGATTTAAAGACAGCGCAAAAGACAGCAGGTGTGATTAGAAAGACACTGGCAAGTTCGTTTGATGGGTATATGAAAAAAGAAGAATATGCGTTCTGCTGGATTGTCGATTTTCCAATGTATGAGATTGGCGAGGAGTCTGGAGAATTGGAGTTCTGCCATAATCCATTCTCTATGCCACAAGGCGGAATGGAAGCGCTGGAGACAAAAGAGCCGCTTGACATTCTGGCGTATCAGTATGATTTGGTATGCAACGGTGTTGAGTTGTCGTCAGGCGCAGTCCGCAACCATGACCCGGAAATTATGATTAAGGCATTTCAGATTGTAGGGCTTGGCGAGGAGGATGTGAAGGCAAAATTTCCAGCGATGTACAATGCATTCTGCTACGGCGCGCCGCCACATGCAGGCATTGCTCCGGGTGTAGACCGCATGGTGATGCTGATTGCGGGCGAGGAGAGCATTCGTGAGATTATTCCATTCCCCATGAATAAGACTGCGCAGGATGTGATGATGGGCGCGCCCGCAGCCGTGGATGAAAGGCAGTTACGCGACGTGCACATTCAGATAGCAATGTCATGATGTCGGGGTCAAAAGGGTATTTTTGAAAAATGAGTTGTGCAAATTCAACTAAAAATAACCATTGAAAGTCTGATTGCAATAGATTTTAATTCATTTGTTGTGCAATTTCACAATAACTATTCTTTGAAATGACCTTTTGACCCCGGCATCATGTCATTAAGTTAACTCGTTGTACTACTTTACAGATTTGTTGTTAAAACCCTAAAAAGGTCTTCTTGTCATCAAGGCTTGCAGGAGTGATATATAGACAAACAAAATAAAATCTTCAAAGGTTGCCATAATGATGGCATAATTATCTCGAAACTTCAACATAAAAGGTCCTCTTTCATAATGTGTAGTGGTTTACAATTATAGGATGGCATATTTTGTTGAAGTTTTTTTATTTAACTAGTACAGCATAAATTAAGTTTCTGATACATTCATTTCCAGAAAAGCTTGATTTATCGGCATTTGTAGAGGTGTTCCTGAATCAGAAACTTATTATTCGCTGTACTAGTGCAACAGGTTAAATAAGAAGATAGTGAGTTTGATAAGGATGATAAAGTTTTGTTTTTTTAATGTTTTGAGATAGTTTAATAATCAATGCATATTATTTTTGATGTTAGTATATAGACAAGTTGTTTTCATTGATTTTAGGTTGAATGCCTTATAACTTTGTACGTATGATTTAACAAAGCAAATGTGTATTTAGAGAAGTCAAAACAACAACTTATTTTGAATATACAATAAAATCCTTCTGAAAGAAAGTATTATAATACATTAAACTTAGGAACTGTAGAAAAATAACTGACACATCTTGACTTGTCTATTTCTCCGATTACGCAATTTGTATCACTTATTTTCCTACAATTCCTTAGGTGGAAACTTTTTGAAAGAATTAAATATTATATCTTGACAGCTAAGTATTTTAGTATTATGCTTAGTACATACAAACCGGTATGTAAATATTATTAGGAAGGAGCATTTCAAAATGGAAAGTTTAACAGTTGATAAAGACTCTAGTGAAGAGTTAGTAATTGAAAAGGTTTCTATTGAGGAAGTAGTTGATACTGCTCTAATTGCAGACGGGACATGCCATTGTTCCAATTAAAAACGAATTATTATATTAACTTATTGTGCAAAAAAATTCAATAAATATGATATTCTATAAAGATTTTTCATACAGGTATTTAAGGTACTTTTTGAATTTTGATAACATATTATTGAAGAGCACAACAAGATAACATTTAATTTGTCAATCAATAGTAACACAATTTAATAATTCATATATCTTGAGTATAACAGATACTTAATTTATGATGTACTAGAGCATATTTGAAGAATCTTCCTGTCATCTGCATAACGACGCTAAGGCGTCGTATTCATCACTCTGCGGGAGATGTATTTCCAAATTTAGTCGACGTAGTTGTACGTCTTCATTATTTGGTAAAATATGCTACAAATTGTAGTTACATCTGATAGAAAGTGTTTTTCAAACACGCTCTAGTATCCTGTTCAAATAGGGATTAGAGTTGCGAACAGGCGGTTCTAATTTCTAATTGGATGAAGTACTGATGGTTTAATGTATCAGTTATATATTTGTGTGAATGATTGTGCAGTTTGTATGCTTATTTTTAGGAGAAAAAATGTATAGTTTTTCAAAAAAAGTTTTAATAGATATAGAAAAAATATATTTTAAGAGAAGTAAGACAGAATTTAGAATTAATATTAAAGCATATAATCAGTTGTTAGCATGGTATAAAAATAATTTTGAAAATTTTAACAAGAATAGTGCTTTTTGTAAGGTTCTTATAGAGGAAAAAATTATTGTAAAAAATGGTGTAGATTATAATCCTTTTGTTGAAAGAGTTCTTGGTCCACAAAGAGTATTTGTTCAACTGACTGATAAGTGTAATTTGATGTGTGAACATTGTTATGCAGAGGGAAGACCTTATAATAAAAATGAGTTAGATATTTATGAACTAATAGAGTTTTTGAGCATGTCAATAAGGAATGGTGTTCGTGAAATTGATTTTACAGGAGGAGAGATTTTCACTTATCCATCAATTTGGGAATTACTAGAGTGGATTGATATGCAACCGATAAAAACAGTATTGTTTTCTAATCTAACATTGGTTACTGAAGAACAATTAAATAAAATAGTAAATATATCTAGTGTTGTTAAAATAGTTACAAGTATTGATTATTTTACGGCTGAAAGACACAATCGATTTCGTCATGGTATAAATGCATATGAAATAACAATGAAAGCAATTGATTATTTGAATAGAACAGATGTTAAGGTTGTTGTTAATACAATGGTCATGTCTGATAATCATAATGAGGTTGTAGATATAGTTAATTATTTCAAAGAACGTGGAATCCGTGTGGTTCTTGATACTATAATTTCCGAGGGAAGAATGAAGAATAAAAGTAAAAATGAGATTGAAAGAAAAGTTAATTGTTTAGTGTGTTCAACATTATCGGGAGAGAATTTTGATAGTAAGAGCTTTAAAGTTAATTATTTAAAGCCTTATAATGACAATGTTTATATTAAAATATGTGGTGTTGGAAAAAGGATGGTCTATTTAACTTGTGATGGAAAAATTGCATTATGTCCAAGTCTAACAAAGTATTCAATGAATATGCATTATTCAAAAATTGTTGAGTTTAAATCTATTATAGATTATATAAAAAATTTTCAAAGTTTAAGCTGCAAGTATTCGGATTGCAAAAAATATAAAGAATGTGGTGGCGGGTGTAGAGCAAGGGCATTTATTAATACAGGTGACATTTTTGAAAAGGATATTGAAAGTTGCTATAAATTTGGAGTGGAATAATGAGGATAGAAAAAAATTATATATTTACCAAAATCGATAATGAACTTTTTTTGTTGAGATGTGATAATAACGAGATATTTATTTTAGATGAAAGATATGAAAATGTTTTGTTAAATGATAATTTTGATATTCAAAGAGCAATTGAACTTGTCAGTGCAGGAGTGATTATGAATGAATGATATTGAGAAATTAAATTATGTTTTGGAATTTCAAAAGAAAAATCCATATTATCCTGATGCTTTTATAAAGTTTATTGCCAAGAATATTTATATGATGCAAATTCGTTTAGAGCATCCATTAATGATGACTTGGGACTTAATGAATAGTTGTAATTTATCTTGTTCATTTTGCAGTGCGTCGTCAAGTAGGTATAAGGGAAAAAGTATAAAATTAGTTGATTGGGAGAGAGCAATTAATTTTATTGTAAGTTGTAATCCCATATATTTGACTTTGCGAGGAGGAGAGCCTTCAATACATCCACATTTTGAAGAAATATTAAAACAATTATCGGTATGGAATGGATATTTAGAAATTGTTAGTAATGGAACTGGTTTTTCAGACGAAGTTGTAGAAATATTGAAGATATTTCATAAGGACCGTCTAAGAGTAAAAATAAGTTTAGATTCTTCAAATGAGGAAATTAATGATGCAAATAGAAGTAAGCAAAGTTATTTTTATGCGTTGCGAGCAATAGCTAATTTAAGTAAAGCGAATATTAAAAATTTGCGAGTTCAGGCTGTTGCAACCCAAAGGACAATTCCTGGAATATTTGAGTTATATCAGTTTTTACATAATTATAAAGTAAACTCTTTTGGTGTGAGCTATTGTATTCCATCAGGGGATGCTAGAGATAATAGACATAATATGTTTAGCGGATTATTATTGGACCAGTTTATTCAGTGTATAAATTTATATTATTCAAAAAAACAGATTAGGTTAGAGAAAAACCATCTCGGCTATTGGCAAAATGTGACAGATCATATTAGCATTTTAGAAAAATCATTTATTGATTCCGAATTAGAATATCGTGTTAAGTGTGGTGCAGGCCGTTGGAAATTAAATATTGATGCTAATGGAGATATTTATCCTTGTGATTTTCTAAAATATTCAAATTTTAAATTGGGAACTATTAATGATAGTGTGGAAAAGATATGGAATCATTCTACTCTAAAAATGTTGAATGATTTGAAAAGAACAGATAAAAGAGAATGTGCTACATGTAATAATAAGTTATGTAATACTGGATGTATGGGGTTGGCATTTGAAAGATATAGAGATATATTACGAAAAGATCCAAATTGTTTGATGGGTAATGAGACATAGGAAGAAAAGGATTAGAAAATGATTTATCCCAATAATATTAATGTATATATTAACAAAATATGTAATTTGAATTGTATTTATTGTTACGAACGTAAGAATGATATTACAATAGATGTTGATAGAAGTTTTCAGTTCAATAATTTCTGTTATGCTATAAAAAAAGTGAATATAAACAATATTACTATAACTGGTGGAGAACCATTAAAATGTAATTTTGTAAGGAAATATATACAGAGAGCAAAATCACAAGGAATTCAAGTTGCATTATTAACGAATGGAACTTTAAAATTGGATTTTGATATTATACGTATGATATCAGGCGTTACTTTTAGTGTGGATGGTAACGAAGATATTATGAAAAAGCACCGTGGAATAAATAATATGATTTCTATATATGAAAATATTCAAGCATGTATTAAGGAAAATTGTAATATTAATATTAATTGTGTTGTTACTAAGTTTAATTTATTTAATTTTGAAGAAGGGCTTTTAAAAATTCTGAACATATCCCATATAGAAAAAAGTTTAAAAGCAATAAGAATTAATGCTGTGGATATAGAACAAACTACGATAGCATTAAATAAACAAGAACAACAAATTTTAATTGAACGTATATATTCCTTCGCTAAGCAGGTTGCATATAAAATCATTATTTCTACAAATTTAGTAAATAAAAAACATTTTGAATTATCCGGTTCAAAACAATGTTTTAAATATCCTATTTGGTTTGATTTAAGTACTGAAAAGTATTTTATTTCTAAAGAAGATCAATATGATTCAATAGAAGAGCTAATTTCGAGATATATTGAATTAAATCAACGACATTTAAATAGCTTGTTAGAAACAATTAATAATAATGATATTTTTATTCCAGCTAAAGGGGTTCAATTATGATCACAGTGGAGAATGCGCATTTGACATATTATAATGCGAAAGAAGAGACACTAAAAGGTATTTCATTTCATGTCAAAAAAGGTACAATAACAGGATTAATTGGGCATAATGGTTCAGGAAAGACAACGCTTATAAAGATGATATGTGGGTTGCTAATGCCTGAAAGATTTGACAAAATTGAAATAAATGGTCATGCAGTAAATAAAAAACGAAAATTAAAGGAAGTCGGATTAATTTTGGGTGAGGCACAGCTATATGATGATTTGACTGCATATGAAAATATTATATATTATCTCAAATTAAACAAAGTCAAAAAACAAAAAGAGGAAATACTATATATGCTTGATCGTGTTGGTTTAAAAAATGAAAACAACAAATTGATATGTAATTTTTCTACTGGAATGAAGCAAAAGTTAAATATTGCAAAAGTTTTACTTTCAGATAAAAGACTTGTCATTTTAGACGAACCAACAGCAGGGATGGACCCAATTGCTAAAGATGAAATGAATCAATTATTGATGACAATTTCAAAAGAAGAAAATATTACTATTTTAATTTCATCTCATGCTATGAAAGAGGTAGAAAAAATATGTGATAATGTACTATTTTTACATAATGGTAACATTATTTATTCTGGAAAGACAAAAGATATTTTAAATGGTTATGTGTCTAAAGTTAAAGAAGTATATGCAATAGAAGAAGATGGTCATATATTATGTTCAGAGTTAGAAAAGTGTAAAGTGTCCTATTACAAAACGATTCATAATGGATCTATGCGCATAGTTATTATAGGTATGTCAGATCTTATAAAGGTTGATAGTGAAAAGTATGAAAGAGTAGTAATTAGAGATTTGGAATTAGAAGATGTTTTTTTCTATAAAATATTAGGAGCGTAATTAATGTTTTCTTTGTTTATGAAAAGAATTTGGAGAAATAAATGGCTTTTGATAAAAATGTTTGTGTTTTCACCATTCATTAGTATTTTACCTGTTATTTTAATAAATCAGTATACTGTCAATATTTCCAGTGAACGAATTTTATGCATGTGCATATGGTCATTTATCTATTTTTCAACATTTGAGAATGTCAATTTGAAGATACGTGATGGTACGGGAAGTAAGATGGTAGATATATTGCTTTCAGAGAGGAATATCTTTGAAAAACATTTATTAGAAAAAGTAGCTTTAATTTTCTCTTTTTTGCCTTCTTTTTTTCTGTCTTTGATTATGTATATCAAAATATATAATTTGGATTTAAATATTAATAAGACAATATACTCAATCGTATGTATGATTTTGTTTGCAAATTTTATTATGGATAGCAGTCTATATCTAGAATTAAGATATAAGAACTATTTTCATAAATTCAATGTATTTATGAATATAATGTACATACTTGCAGGGATTTTGTATGAGATAACTTCTTTGCCAATATTTTTGCGTATATTTTCTTATTTGATACCAATTACATATGTATTTCATTATATATACTCAGATAATAGCAAATATATTTTGATTTTCATTCCAATGTTGACTTTATATACAATTATAACAAAAATGTTATTGATTCACGTAGAAAGGCAGTATAGACGGTTTGGGGGAGCAATATGATAGCACTTTGGTATAAAAATTTTTGTTATTACAAACGGAACTTAAGTGAAATAATAGCACAAATTATAAATTCTTTTATTGAGATTATGCCAATTTACTTTATGCTTTATTCAAATACGAGTGATAATAAAACCAATTATTATGTTATATTTTCGTATTTAATTGCGTGCTTGATACTTAATATAGCAGTTGGTGTATGTTTTGAATACTATAAGGAAATAATAAAAAAGAGTAATGTTGATTTTAAACTAGTTGGGGTTGGAAAATTACAATTTGCATTTGCGCAGGGAATTTATTATTTTATTTTAAACTCATGGGTGATTATTCTGGACTTGATAATATTATTTTATTTAAAACCATTTGATTTAAAAAATTACTTTGCAGTAATAGATTTATTTTACTTTTTGAGTTTTAACTGTTTGTTTCTTGTGGCAGTCTGTGGTGTTTCTTCTTTTTTAGCATATTTTGTAGAAAAGACAAAAATCTTTTCTGTTGGATCTTTGTTTTGTAATTTTATGTTAATATTTTCAGGAAGTTATACGCCAATGCAATTTTTTCCGCCCCAAAGTTATATTCTATTTTATATAAATCCATTTTATTATTATGTAAATGGATTACAGAGTATTGTATTTGGCACAGACTTACCATTTTCACATAATATTTTTTTGTTTTTGGATTTAATAAATGTGATAAGTATTGTGTTAATTATTAATGTAATTTTACGAAAGGTGGAGTACTGACCATCCTCTAGCGACAACAGTAGGGGTCAGTACTATGTTTTTATTTTTCCACAAAATCTTCCAGCGTCCGAAACGTATACCCTAATTCTTCCCATTTGGTCAAAAGTTCATCAAGAATCTCCCCGTTTGTTTTGGAAGTGCTGTGCAAAAGGACAATTGCGCCAGGATGAATCCGACCAATTAGTTTTTTAAACGCTTCTTCCTTTGTGGGCTGTTTATCCTGATACCAATCCACATACGCAAGACTCCAGAAAAAGGTATGATATCCCAGTTCTTTTGCCATTTTTAGATTATTAGTGCTGTATTTTCCCTGCGGGGGACGGTAAAAATGTGTCAATTCTTCCCCTGTAATTTCTTTAAATTTGAGTTCTACATCGCGCATCTCTTTCTCAAACGATTCTTTAGATGAGATAGAAGACATATCTAAATGATGATAGGTATGATTGCCGACAAAATGTCCGTCCGCTACCATCTGTTTGACCAGATCTGGTGCGGATTCCAGATAATGTCCGACAACAAAGAAAGTTGCCGGCACATGATGTTTTTTCAGTGCGTCAAGAATGGGCTGTGTGTTTCCATTCTCGTATCCAGCATCAAAAGTTAGATAGATCACTTTTTCTGACGCGTCTCCTACATAGAAAGCATTGTTTTTCTTTAATTCTTCTGCGCTGGCGTTTCCAGTGGGCTGACTGCCTTCCTGACCAAAGCCAAGTCCCCAGTTTTCGGCGGAGCCGCTTGCGCTGGCAGGAACAGCCAAGTCGTCTATTTTTTCGTATTTGACATATGCAATACCTCTGCCGAAGAAAAATGCTGCGGTCAAGAGAAGGATAAGCAGTGCTGCTTTTACCAGTTTCTTTTCTATTTTCATGGGTGCACTTCCTGAAAGATTCCTCCTTTAATAAATATTTTCTGCCAATGAAAAAAATGCCTGTCTGTAAAAAATAGACCTTGGAATAATTTCTTATTCCATAAAAAATAAGGTGGAAACACACAGTATATAGTATTGCGAAAGTAATTTTTGCATGTTATGATAGTCTAGTATAACAAATATTAGGGGTTTTACAACAATTATTTCTGAACAGTTTCTAAAGGAGAAAAAATGTATCAAGTAATAGATGGTAAGAAAATTTCACAGGAAATAAAAGATGAATTAAAAGAAAAAGTGACAGCATTGAAAGAAGCGGGCAAGGAAATTTGTCTTGCAGTGATTCAAGTGGGCAGTGATCCGGCGTCCAGCGTGTATGTTGGCAATAAGAAAAAGGCGTGCGCTTATATTGGAATCGAATCTCTATCATATGAACTTCCAGAGGAGACGACGGAGCAGGAGCTTTTGGCGTTAATTGAGAAGCTCAATGCAAATCAACGGGTAAATGGTATTTTGGTACAGCTTCCGTTACCTAAGCAGATTGATGAGGAAAAAGTGATTCAGGCAATTTCACCAGAAAAAGATGTGGATGGTTTTCACGAGAAGAATGTTGGCGCGCTCTGCATTGGAAGCAAAGGGTATGTCTCTTGCACGCCGCTTGGTGTTATCCAGTTGTTAAAGCGATCTAGTGTGGAGATTTCTGGGAAAAATTGTGTTGTGATTGGCCGCAGCAATATTGTAGGAAAACCAATGGCACTGTTACTGTTACGTGAAAATGGCACTGTCACGGTATGCCATTCCCGCACACAGAATATCCGAGAAATTACTAGACAAGCGGATATCTTGGTGGTGGCAGTCGGAAAGCCAAAGATGATTGATGCTTCCTATATTAAGGAGGGGGCAGTAGTCATTGATGTAGGTATTCACAGGGATGAGAATAACAAACTTTGCGGTGATGTAGATTTTGCGGACGTTGCACCGCACACCAGTGCGATCACTCCGGTTCCAGGCGGTGTGGGGCCTATGACCATTGCAATGTTGATGTACAATTGCGTCTCATCTGTAGAATAGTGGATTCAAATCGAGAGAATATGGTTTTGAGAAAGGCAAACCTATTTTATGCGAATATTGGTTAAAAGAGAGTTAAAGAGATTGCTGATAGGAATTTGCGTGACTGCACTGTTCATTCCGGGATTGCAGGTAAGTGCCACAGAACAAAATGGTACGCAGTCCGTCCGTATTCTGTATGAAGAATATATTGCACGATTAGAATCCGTTCAGTTTCGCCAGGAAATTTCTGAGAAAGGCTTTGAGATTGTGGAGAGTCAGATTTTTCCTTTTGAGCCAAAGATTGGATTGATGACAGAGCCTGATGTGGCGCCAGAACAGGAGCATCTTTCAGGAATGTCACTTATTCCAGCATTTGATAGGACTTATCACAGGCTTGCGCTGTTTCTTGCAGATACGGACGGCAGAATATTGTATCGGACAGACCAGCTTGAGACCAACAATCAAATTTTAGGGCAGATGACACAGCCAGAACAAGAGATTGCATCCATTGCATTTCAGGACCTCAACGGCGACGCGCAGACAGATATTATTTTAATTACGTACTGTGACAAGAAATATAAAGTAGGAGATGTTCTGTTTCAGAGCACCGATAAAAACGCCTTGAATTTTTACAGGGATTATCGAATTTCGGAGAAACTCAATCGCTTTGGCATGAACAAAAATGCAAAGGCGATCACTGCGTTTGTTCGAGACGGATATTCGACGGAATTTCTCTATACGGCGCTCACGCTAAAACAGTTGCGTAGTCAGGGATTTCAAGTGATTACAGAACAGTGCTACACGCGGACGTTTGGTAAGTTAGGAAAGCTGCAAGTGGTTCCAGGAACGTATCAGATTGCAGATTATGATGTGTTTCTAATCTATCTTGTCAATGAGCAGGGAGATATCTTGTCTGCATTGCAGCCAATGGGGGATTATGATAGTCTGTATGCACTAAAAGGAGTGAACTGTCGGGATATTGATGGGGATGGTCTGAAGGATATTATCGTGCTGGCAAGGTACAGCTATGAAGATGAAGAACACAAATTTGCCGTCGCGAGCGATTACAGTATCTATTATCAGCGAACTGGTGGATTTTCCGCAGATACGGAAATTAAAAGCCAATATCAGTGCAGTGATGAGGATACCATGCAGATACTGATAGAGAAAGCCAGAGCTTACTGGGGGTGGAAAACAGACGATGATTAAAATATTGATTGTAGATGATGAAAAGCCGATTTGTGATTTGATCGACTTAAACCTATCTTCGACGGGCTATCATTGTACTGCGGTGCAGGACGGTCTGAAAGCAATCGATTTGATAGAGAAAGAACCGTTTGACCTCGTTTTGCTGGATATTATGCTTCCTGGCGCGGACGGGTATGATGTGATGGAGTATATCCGACCGTTGGGGATTCCTGTGATTTTTATCACGGCAAAATATGAGGTGAAAAATAGAGTTAAAGGGTTGAAACTCGGCGCGGACGATTATATTGTAAAGCCCTTTGATGTGGTGGAATTGGTGGCGCGCGTCGAGGCCGTTCTCCGGCGGTATAACAAGACAGAACAGCGCCTGAGCGCAGGAGATGTCATTGTGGATGTGGAGGCGCACCGAGTGATGAAAGGCACAAAGCCAATTGAACTGACCAACAAAGAGTTTGGGCTTTTGGTGCTCTTTATACGCAATAAAAATGTGGCATTGTTTCGGGAAACACTCTATGAAAAAGTATGGGAGGGCGAGTATTTTGCCGACAGCCGTACTTTGGACTTGCATGTGCAGCGTCTGCGTAAAAAGTTGGGGTGGGAGCACAGCTTAGTAGCAGTGTACAAGGTTGGGTATCGATTGGAGATGCCTTAGAGGAAACATTATGAAAATATCACTGAAACTATTGCTGTCTACGATTGTAGTAATGGCGTTGGCACTTGGGCTGAGCGGTTTTTATTTTGTGAATTATGTGTTTGAGACGTCGCTCAATCGAGAAGTTGGACAGGCTTCTGACGAGAGCAGCATTCTAAGTTTTGCCTTTGAGACGGCAGTTTTGAACGTGCCAGCAAGATACAAAGTGCTGCCAGACAGCACTGTGGATGAAATTGCATCAAAGCTAGAGCGGGGCGGGCGCAGCACAGAACGCCTGATTAGAATTGCAGACGAACAGAAGGAGATTTTGCATATTAGCGACGGGTTTGAAGCGGACAATCGGCTTTTACAGCAGATACAGCCAGATACAAAATCCTATCGCATTATTCATACAGCAAACGGTTATTATGTCCATACTTGTGCGGCCATCAATGCACTAGGACGGATTCTCTATCTTGAGACGATGAAGGATGTCTCAGATGTGTTTACGGAGCGCGCAATGGGTTTTTCTGTCTATCGACAGATGACAATTGCAATGTTGTTGCTCGGCACAGTGATTATGCATTTTATTTCTTCCCTGTTGACGAAGCCAATTCGTCTGCTTACAAAGGCGACCAAAAGAATGACAGGTGGGGATTATGCATATCGCGCTCGACAGGTCAGTCATGATGAATTGGGACAGTTGACTTGTGACTTTAACAAGATGGCAAATGTGCTTGAGCAAAATATTGAGATGCTTGAGGAGGAGAATGAGGCGAAAGAGGAGTTTATGGGAGCTTTTGCCCATGAACTTAAGACGCCGCTCACTGCGATTATTGGCTATGCAGACATGCTGCGTTCGCACAAGTTGGACGAGGAGAAAAGTATTTTGTCTGCCAATTATATTTACACGGAGGGAAAACGACTTGAGGCAATGTCCTTTCGGTTGTTAGATATTATTGTGGCAAAAAAAGGAGATGTGCAGCTAAGTGGGATAGCGACATCAGAAATTTTTGACTATCTTAAGGAAATGTTTACGGACGAAAATCGCAGTATGCATTTTCAGTACGAATATGATAATGATATAGTATATGCGGAAGTTAATCTCATTAAGACCGTATTGGTCAATCTGATAGACAATGCCTGTAAAGCATCGGAGCCAGAAAGTCAGATTATAGTGCGCGGAATATCACTTGCAGAAAGATATCGGTTTGAAGTGGAAGATGAAGGAATTGGCATACCACAGAAAGAGCAGCGCAAAATTACAAAAGCATTTTATATGGTGGACAAATCCCGCTCTAGGAGCAGAAACGGCGCTGGACTTGGCTTAGCATTGTGCGCGGAGATTTTGCGAATTCATCACAGCGAGCTGACAATTGAGAGCGAGCCAGGAAAAGGTTCTTGCATTGGTTTTCTTTTGGAACGCGTTTCAGACAGTGCGCTAGAGGAGGCGGGAAATATATGAAAAATACAGCGCGGTATCTGGCGGTTTTTATGACAGTAGCGCTTGTGATTGCCGTGTCCATATGGGGACCAGAGGCAATGGCGCGCTACAAGGACAAAGGTATTCTTGACAAGCCGCATATCGAACAAATTGGGGAGGCAGGAGAGGGCTACCGCTACCGCATGAATGCAAATGAAAAGTTATATATTCTTTCGCAAAGTCTTGGAAGTCAAGTTCTTCCTGGAAGTGAGCAGAATGCGCTAACTTACGATTCTGGAAGCACAGAACTTGGCTTCTATGCATTTGTACAGAATTATAAAGAGCCGTCGGGAGATGAGATTACAGACGAACAGATTTATGCAACTTGCAATGATGGGCTGACCGCATTAAAGGAATTGAATATCCTACCAGAGGAAGTGCGAGAAGTCAATGCAGTCTCTTATGATGCAACACTGTGTTCTGCGATTGATGTGCTGGAACCGCGCAACAATGTGGCAGTCTGGAAGCTCGAACTGTCCAACAGCCAGACAAATGCAGACAAGGAAAACAGACTGATGGATGCTTATATTGATGCAGATGATGGCAGAATTTATGAATTTTATGCAAGAACGTCCCTTTTGTGGGAGGAGATTGATACCGATGCTATCATTAGCGCGTGGGGAAATTATATGGGGCTAGGTGTGCCCGCAGTCTATGAATCGGACAATCCACTGCTAGAGACAACGCCTTATTTTCGAAAATATGTTTTTTCTGGCATGGGGGATGGAAAGACGGTTGTGACTGTTGGCTATTATGAAGGGATTCAGGAATTGTTCTTAAAAATCTCGTGAGGAAGAGGATTTTTTACAAGTTCTGCCCTTGCAAAAATAATAGAAAACTGTTATACCTAACTATAGAGATTTTTTATTGGCATTCTTCACCTCAATGGAGTACCAGGAAGGACAGGAAAAAATGTACAGAGCAGGGATTGATCTAGGTGGAACAAATATTAAGGCAGGAATGATTGATGAAGAACACAAGATTCTTGCACAGACGTCTGCACCGACAAAAGCAGAGCGTCCGGCAGAGGAAGTGATAGCGGATATAGCAGCGCTGGTGAGACAGCTTATGGATATGCTTGGCATGGATGAGAGTATGCTTGCAGGGATTGGTGTTGGCTGTCCAGGACTGGTGGATGCAGACGCAGGTGTTGTTCGCTACTCCAACAATATTAGTTGGGAAAATGTGGCGCTGGCAAAGGAACTTGCAACGTATTTTTCCTGTGAAGTTCGGATTTCAAATGATGCGAACTGCGCGGCGCTGGGAGAAGTGAAAGCGGGAGCTGCAAAGAATGTAGCTAATGCAATATTGCTCACGCTCGGAACAGGCGTTGGCGGTGGTATTATTTTAAATGGAAAAGTTTTTGATGGTAGCAATGCAGGAGGCGCAGAACTTGGCCATATCAGTATGATACTGGGAGGTGAGCCATGCACTTGTGGCAGGCGCGGCTGTGTGGAGGCTTATGTGTCTGCGACAGCGCTGATTCGGGATGCGAAGCGGGCCGCTGCTGCGGACAAAAAATCGTTGCTCAATCAGATGTGCGGCGGTGTGTTGGAGCATATGGACGGCAGAATACCTTTTGATGCGGCGCTTACAGGCGATAGGGCGGCGAAGGAGGTTGTGGAGAATTACTACACCTATCTCGCGGAGGCAGTTGCAAATTATGTCAATATTTTCCGGCCGGATGTCGTGCTTCTCTCCGGTGGAATTTGCAATCAGGGAAGTCGTCTGACGGAGTCGGTGGAGGAGCATTTAAGTTTTCTGTGTTTTGGCGGTGACAGGGCATTTGTTCCGCCAGTGCGATGTGCGATACTCGGTAATCATGCCGGCATGATTGGTGCGGCGAATCTCATAACAGTGCACAGAAGGTAACAGGACGCCGAAGGCTGAACTGTTACCACAGAAGCAGGGAGCAGGATGAATAAAATTGACAAAAATAAGCAGAGAAAAAGGGAGTCGCTTTTGGAGGCGGCATTTCGTCTCTTTACCAGCAAGGGCACACAGAAAACCTCCATATCAGATATTGTGGCCAATGCGGGGGTGGCCAAAGGAACCTTTTATCTCTATTTTAAAGATAAATATGATATTCGGAACAAATTGATTGCGCACAAGTCGAGCGAGGTTTTTCGCAAGGCAGATCTCGCGCTGAGACAGATGGATATCTGCATGTTTGAGGAGCGAGTAATCTTTATTATCGACAATATTATCAACCAGTTTGTTGCGGACAAGACGCTCTTGGCGTTTATCTCGAAGAATTTAAGCTGGGGAGTATTTAAGAATATTTTGATCGAAGCGGGAGAAGATGACGGGGTTGATTTTTACGACATCTATCACTCCGTGTTTGGCGGGGTGGGAAAATTTGACAATCCAGAAGTGATGGTTTTTATGATGATTGAACTTGTGGGATCTGTATGCTATAGTGCGATACTGTACAGTGAGCCAGTGGGAATAGAGGAACTCAAACCGTATCTTTTCCGCGCTGTGCGGGATATTATGGCAGCGCACAGGACAGTGGCACCAACAGTTTCTAACAGCGCGCAGACGGGGGATTCCCTGTGAAATTTGCAAAATAGTATAAAGTAAATGAAAAATCTTCCGATAAATTAAGTATAAACCAATGATAACATAACATATTTGACTAGTTGGGAAGGAGGAGTCCGGTATGCGTATAGATGCTTATAATCAGATTCAGCAGATTTACGGAACCAAAAAGTTATCAAAGGCTGAGGAGAAGAAGACAACAACAGGAACAAGTTTCCAGGATCAGCTTCAGCTCTCAGCGACAGCTCAGGATGCTTCCACAGTTAAGAAAGCCATTACGGCTGCACCTGATGTGCGCCAGAACCTTGTAAATTCCTTGAAGGAACGCATCGACAACGGCACGTACGAGGTGGATGTGGAGGATTTTGCAGGAAAGCTTTTGGAGAAGTATAATGGCCTGTTCTAGAATGCCATAAAATGACAGTGAGGTGAACAGGTGGCAAGCTTATTAGAAAATTTGATTGATGTGCTCGACCGTGAGAATGTGCAGTATGAGAAACTGATCGTTCTCGCCGAGAGCAAGACTCCCGTTATTGTAGCGGGAGACATTGAAAACCTGGGAAAGATCACGGAGGATGAACAGGAGATCGTAGGCATAATCCAGGGAATGGAAAAGCAAAGAGATAAATTTCTGGCTGACATTGCCAACGTAGTTAACAGGGATGTTGAAACATTGAAACTCATAGACCTGATTCAGATGCTCGACAAGATGCCTGACCAGCAAGAAAAGCTGGAAGGGATACAAAAACGTTTAAGGGCAACCATCGACAGACTCAGAGAAGTAAACGATAGGAATCAAATGCTTCTCGCGGAGAGGTTGGACATGGTGGACTTTAATCTTAATATGATTCGAGCAATGAAGTCTGCGCCGCAAACAGCCAATTATAGCAGAGATGCATATACAAACGGACAATCGCTTGGTATCTTTCATGGTGGTTTCGACGCGAAACAATAACGACGAAACACAAGGGGAGATACCATGTCTTTGTTTGGATCATTATATTTAGGCGACAGCGGCATACGCACATCGCAGAGCGCACTCAACACAGTAGCGCACAACTTATCAAATCTAAATACACCCGGATATGTCCGCCAGCAGGTGGCAAATTCCGATACGACATACATTAACGGAGGGCGTTCAGTAAGAGGAAGACAGTTCCAGGTAGGAACAGGTGCCAAATATGCTGAATGCAGACATGTCAGGGATACCTTTCTGGATGCAGCTTACCGCGAGGAGAGCGGCAGGATGTCATATTATGAAACTTCATATTCTGCGATTCTTGAAATTGAAGATATTTTGGGTGAGCTGGACGGCGCCGCATTTAAAAATTCCGTATCTGCGCTGTGGACATCGATGCAGGAGTTGGCAAAGTATCCCAATGATACAGTCAACATGTCCATGCTAGTGTCAAAGGCAGCTAGCTTTATAGAAAATGCGACGGCTGTCTATGAATCTTTTCAAGAATATCAGAATAATCTGAACAAGCAGGTGAAGGATTCCGTCGAGCAGATCAATTCCATTGCGAATAGAATAGACGAACTGAATAAAGAGATTATGAAAATCGAGACTGCTGGGGTAGAGCATGCCAACGATTTGCGCGATGAGCGAGATCAGCTACTTGATATGCTTGCAGGGTATGGCAATATTACCTACACGGAAGAACCGAACACTGCGGTGACAGTACGCTTTAACGGAGCAGATCTTGTCACGGAAGCAAATGTGTACAAGATGGAACTTCTTACAGATAAAGAGACTGGTTTTGTCACTCCTTATTGGAAACAAAATGTTCTTTACACAGAAGATGCAAAAGGAAACAAAGTTAAAGATTATTCCTGTGCATATGTTTTTAACTTGAAAGATGAGATATCGACCGCAGCAAAAACAGATGTCGGTTCGCTTCGTGCTTTGCTTCTTGCAAGAGGTGATCATGTGGCAAATTACACAGACCTTACAGTGGGTATGTGTACAGAGGAGAAATTATCTAAGCTTGGTATAGATGCAGATTCTTATTCTGAACAGGCAGGGTTAAAATATTACAATGATTATATTTCTAAGTCTGTTGTTATGAATGTACAGGCGGAGTTTGATAACATTGTCCATGCAATTATTACAAAGGTCAATGATGTGCTCGCGGAAAATTCAGATCCTAAGAGTGGATATTTGTGCAATGAGGATGGCTCCCCGTTACAGATGTTCCAGAAAACCAACTCACAAGCCTATGAGCGCGTTGTACTAAGCAGTACAGAAGCGGCAGTTCTGAAAGGGCAGGGCGTAAAGCTCTATCAGATTTATGATGAGGATGGAGAACCAGTTCCCAACAGTTACTGGAAATATATGGAAGAGGATTCCTTTGCACCGAACTCATTGTACAACTGTGCAAATACGAAGATTAATCAAAAGTTGGTGCAGGTTCCGGCACTGCTTGGCTTTACGAAGGAGGAAAGCTCAGCAGATTTCAATATTGGAAAGAAGCTTGTGGAATCTTTCCAAAATGACGGTATTTATCTAAATCCGAACGCGACAGATATGAGCAGTTTTGAGAACTGCTACATTGATTTGATTAATCAGGCGGCGACAGGGGGCTATGTATGTTCGGAGCTGTATGAGTTTGAACAACTCGCAATGGAGCAGGCGGACAATGAGCGCCAAACCGTAATCGGTGTGTCCTCGGACGAGGAATTGGAACATATGATTATGTACCAAAATGCATACAATGCAGCCAGTCGGTACATCAATGTCATCAATTCTATGTTGGATACACTGTTGAGTTTAGGGGCATAGAGAACAGATATGGAGGAGTATAAATGGCATCAACATTTATGGGGTTAAATATATCGTATTCTGGTTTGGTGGCATCCAATGCTGCGCTGAATACGACGGCAAACAATATTGCAAATGTCGAGACAGTGGGGTATTCCAGACAGATTGTCAATCAGTCTGCATCGACAGCGATGCGTGCCTTTGCAAGTCATGGCTGTATTGGAGCAGGTGTTGATACACTTGGCGCAGAGCGTGTCAGGGATATCTATTATGATGAAAAATATTGGAATAACAATTCCAAGCTCGGTGAGTTTGACAAGAAGCAGTACTACTGCGCAATTATTGAAAATTATCTCAGGGACGATAGAGGAACCAATGAGGTAAAAGGTTTTACAACCATTTTTAATGAGTATCACTCCGCGATGGATTCTTTGTCAAACCACACAGGTGAGACGAACTATGCATTGGAATTTATTGGGAAAGCGGGAAATCTCTGCGAGTACTTTAATATATTATACAATAATTTCCAGAAAATGCAGACCGACGTCAACGACGAGATTAAGATTAAAACGGATGAAATTAATGGTGTTGCACAGCAGATTGCACTTCTAAATAAACAGATTAACATGGTGGAAGCCAATGGAAATACCGTGGCAAATGATCTGCGTGACAAGAGAGACTTGTTAATCGACCAACTCTCAGCAGTTGTGGATGTAAAGTGTGAGGAGCGGCCTATTAAGGATTTAGGCGGTGACGACACCAACATCAATGAGTATATTGTGTCGATAGCAGGAGGTCAGACGCTTGTCAATGGCTATGAGTACCGGCAGCTTGAGTGTGTGCCGAGGGAGACATGGCAAAAGGCAAATCAGAATGATGTGGACGGACTATATGATGTGAGATGGACTGATACAGAAGAGGATGTTGGACTGAGTGCAAACAATGTGCGCGGAGAATTAAAAGGTCTCTATGAAATGCGTGATGGCAACAATGCGGAGGCGTTTCACGGAAAAGTATCAAATGTTGACAAACAAAACAAAACAGTGACAGTTGCCACAACAGATAGTTATTTAAAGGATATTTCTAAGAGCACTTTGCCGCTGACCAATGGTCAGATTATGTTGAGCGGAGACTTGTATTACTATGACAGCTTTACCTTTGAGACAGATGAGCTTGGAAATACGTATTATACATTTCAATTATCAGAGGATAAATCCAGAAATCCAGTGATGCCTTCTGGTGATATTACGGGTAAGACTGCAAAAATTGGGGAGCAGGTTGCTTATCAAGGTATCCCTTATTATCTGGAGCAGATGAATGAGTGGGTGCGAGACTACGCATATCATTTTAATGAGATTTATGGTGTGGAGAATGCAACCGATTTTAACGGTAATAACCATGAAGGGGATATCTTTTTTACAGGGAATAATGATGTTGCAGGCGGGCAATATAACCTCAAGGGCGTATCACTCTACGCGACCAGTTATGACAGCTCTCAAAACAATGGTTACTATATGCTGACCGCAGGAAATTTCAATGTGGAAAAATCAATTCAGGATGATGCGAGCACACTTGCCACGCACACAGGCGAGGGCGAAGGCGTTTCCAAATATGACATTATTAACAATCTTAAAGATTTGTCTACCAACAAGGATAAAATGGTATTCCGCGGCTGTGATGCGCAGAGCTTTCTTATCTGTCTGATGGGCGATTCCGGATTGAATGCACAGAGCGCCAACAGTTTTCAGGAGATTTATTCCAGCATTGAAGAATCTATTGCAAACAGTCGTTTTTCTGTCAGCGGAGTGGATTCTGATGAGGAGGCGGCGAATATGATTAAGTTTCAGAACGCTTATAATCTGGCAAGTAAAATGATATCAGTATTGAGCGAATGCTATGACAGACTGATTACACAGACAGGGGTATAAAGGGAGGATAAATATATGGCAATGAGAATCACGACTAAGATGATGCAGAACACATCACTTAGAAATTTGAATATCAATAAAGCACGTCAGGAAATGCTGACGAACCAGATGTCAACTGGAAAAAATATCACAAGACCTTCTGATGACCCAGTCATTGCAATCCGCGCACTCAAACTCAATTCATCGCTGGATAAGATTGACCAGTATTATAAGAAAAATGCGGCAGATGCTGCAAGCTGGCTGGAACTGACTGACGCTGCAATCGCAACAGTGAATGGCATCTTGTCAAATGATATCAAGGCGAATATTAATCAGATTTGTAACAGCTATATGAATGTTAAGGACAGAGAGGCTGTGATCCTTAGTCTGACCAATGCGGTAAAGGAGATTTACTCTACTGGAAATGCAGATAGTGCTGGCAGAAGTCTTTTTACAGGATACCGCACGGATATGCCGTTGACAATGAAGTCCGATAAATTTGAGAAAAATGTAATTACAGAACAGCTTACTAACGCAGCGATTGACAAAAAGACTTTTGTCAAAACAGGAAATCTGAAATCCATCAACGAAGGAAACTTTATGTCAAAAGACACCACAGAATACAAGGTGAGCACAGACGATATTTATCGGATAAGGCTTGCTTATGGCGAGGTGGATATTGAGGTAGCAGAGCGTGATAAAGATGGCAAGCCTACAAAATATGAATCCAATATTGATATTGGTTTTATGTCCGATGCAAAAGTACAGGGAAACAGTGCACAAATTAGCACTGGTTCTGTTTCTGCTTATGTCTCGGTTGATGTGAATAAGGTACCGGCTGAGGCAGTGTTTAATGTGAATGGTCAAGAGTACAGAATGGTAAAGGGTGAAACAATTGATAGTACCACTACACTTCCTGGAGGTGCTACTAATTCGTTACCAACGGGTGTAACCCTCTCCTATGGAGAAGATGGTACCTTTAAGATTATTAATACCAATATGGTACCGAATGAAACTGCTTCTATTGGCAGCAATATTACAAAAGATTCCTCGGGCAAGAGTGTTGTGACCTTTGATGAAAAGTTTAAGACATCTCTTGCAATTAGCAACTATTATCCATCTGGTTCTGATGATAATGCATATCTTTCTGTAGTAGGAGAAAACAATGCAGATAAAATCACTTATATTGCTGATACAGGAGAACTGTTGCTTGGTGAGAATATTAAGAAACGACTTTCAGAGCTTCCATCGGATACAGAGCTGCGTGTGACTTATGAGAAGTCAAACTGGAAGGAGAATGACCTCGACCCAGTGCATTACTTCTATACAGAGCGCACCACAAAGTCTTCCTCCGGCAAAGATAAGACCATCAAATACAATGAGAATTTCCTAGTCGACCCGTCTGCAAATGGAAAGCAGATTATTGAGTATGATGTTGGCAACAATCAAAGTCTGCGTGTTAACACGACAGCCGACGAAGTGTTCACACATGATATTGGCAGGGACATGGAGGAAGTTGTCGAGATGCTCAAGGAGTATGGAAGTCTGGAAGAAAGCCTGAATACTGTTGAGAGTATGATCAAGTCAGAAAAGTATGACGGGGATGAGCTAAAGCGATTGGAGGAACAGAAGGCAGCACTCGGCGAGGCGATGACTCGTGTGGGTGACAAGATTAACAAGCGCTGTCAGGCTCTGATCAAAGATGGCGACAACTACTTTGAGCGTGCGCAGTTGGCAGAGACAGATTGTGGTTCCAGAGAGTCCAGACTACGCCTGATCCAAAATCGTCTGAGTATGCAGCAGACAAATTTTGGAGAGTTGGTAAGCGAAAATGAAGATGCAGATTACACGGATTTGGTAATTCAGTTAAAGAGCATTGAGATGACTTATAATGCAGCCCTGTCTTCCATCAGCTATGTGATGCAGACCTCGCTGTTGGATTTTGTCAGATAAAAGATTATACTTACAGTAAATAAAATTTGCCGTAAGTATCGCACCAGCTGCGAAGCAGCATATTTCCTTATGCGGCTGTGTGCATCACTTTATACTGGCGGTCGGTTTTTTTGACCGCCAGTATAGATGACAATATATGAGACTGAAATGGAGTGAAAAAAGTATGGTAGAAGTAGATACTAGAATATTTGGCAGGATTGCGATTGAAGATGAGAAAGTGATCCGTTTTGAACATGGCATACTGGGATTCCCCGATTTGAAGGATTTTACCCTGATTTTTAATGAGGATAAGGGGGCAGAGTCAAGTATTAAATGGCTCCAATCTTTACAGGAGCCAGCATTTGCAATGCCAGTCATGAATCCTGACTTGGTGATTCCAGGATACAGCCCGAAATTTTCAGCGGATCTTTTGAATCCACTCGGAGATAATCTTGACAGTGAGAATATCTTGATGTTTGTGACAGTGACTGTGCCAAAGGATATCACAAAGACCACTGTAAATCTGAAAGCGCCGATAATTGTCAGCATAGAGAACCGCAAGGCAGTGCAACTCATCAGTGATGATGACGCATACAGCGTAAAGCACGCCATCTATGAGGAGCTGATGGCACAGAAAGCAGTACAAGCATAAGACTAAGAAAGAGGGCAGGTGAATGACATGCTGGCACTATCAAGAAAAAAAGGCGAAGCCCTGATGATCAACAATGACATTGAGATTACAGTGCTTGACATTAAGGGAGAACAAGTAAAAATAGGTATCAGCGCACCGAAGGAGGTACCAGTATACCGCAAGGAAGTATATATCCAGATACAGGAAGCAAACAAGGAAGCGTCTGCAAACATGGAAGGTATGGAGCAGCTCGCAAGTTTATTTGGAAATAAGAAATAAAATGGTATAAAAGAGTAACGAAAGTGTTACTCTTTCTTATATTATGCAAACGAGCGTTCAAAGGAAATGTGTCAGTAAAGACCAATGCCAGCGAATCTTGGACTGTCCAGTATCCTGCCCAATTGGAGTGCTTTCAGACAAAGGAGGAACTGCGACCCATAGAGGATTTGCGACTAGACAGGCGCACTATTATAATGCATGGCAGAAATATGCCATAATGACAGATAAACTTTTGACGCAAGCAGGTATAACAGAATAGAATATATAGAAAAGCATATTTATTGTCAGAATTGTTTGAATATTTGGAAAAAACTGAATATTCTGAATATTATAAATGGGGTTGCATCTTGCGGATTTTTGTTATAGAATAATAAAGCAGACCGAAAGAAGAAACAGATCGGCATACTAAATAACATAATAATACAGTATTTGCAACAAAATAAAAAATTTATGCAAAATATTAAAAATAGCTATAAAGTATTTTCGACACCGGCCGATATATATAGCAAAGGTTGAAATAATCAAATCTTTCGTGCAAAAGCTACATTTAGTTATTACAGTTAATAACCGGAGATGGCTGCATATAGCAGGCGCGCCAACCAAGCGGCTGACTTCGGATATTATATAAAGGTTACAACTTAATATCGGATTTAGATATTGAGTGTAATAGATCGCAGTGATGGAATATCACTGCAAGGACAACTAAATATATAAAAACGCGCGTGTCATAGAAATGGATAAAAGGATTTGTCCATAGACACACCTCGGATAAGGATATCTGGGGAGGCAATCACAAGGAGGTAAATTTATGGTAGTACAGCACAATCTTAGAGCTATGAATTCTAACAGAATGTTAGGCATCACACAGGGAACTCTCAATAAGTCTACAGAGAAATTGTCATCAGGCTACAAGGTAAACAGAGCAGCAGATGACGCAGCAGGTCTCTCAATTTCCGAGAAAATGAGAAAACAGATTAGAGGACTTACACAGGCTTCTTTGAACGCAGAAGATGGTATTAGTTCTGTGCAGACAGCAGAAGGTGCTTTGACAGAAGTTCACGATATGCTACAGCGTATGAATGAGCTGGCAGTAAAGGCTTCTAACGGCACAAACTCTCTCTCTGACCGTCAGACAATCCAGGATGAGGTTGATCAGCTCCTTACAGAAATTGACCGTGTTGCTGAGACAACAAAGTTCAATGAGACATATCTGTTAAAGGGCGACACAGATAAGGTTACTAAGTATGCGTCAGCAAAGGATGCAGGTATTACAGGTCAGATGACAGAAGGTGCTACAAGCGCTACATTTACGATGAGTGCATTGAAACTTGGCGATACGATTACAATTGGTGGTACAAAGTATACAATTGGTACAACAGATGCGTCAAAGGTAAAGGGTTCTATTGGTGTAGCACAAGGTGGTGAGCAGGTTACTGTAAACGGAGTCCAGTACACAGTAGCAAAGGATGCTACAGAAGTGAATGTTGACAAGAATATTCTTACAATTGCATCCATTCAGGCAAAAGTAACTTCTGGAAGTACAGCAATCTACAATGGCAAGACCTACAATGTTATGACAGATACTGTTGATGCAACAAAGAAAAAAGGTACCAAGGGAGATGGCATCGATGATGTAGATGCAACAGTAATTAATACAACGGCTGCATACAAAAAGATTCAACAGGAGCTGAGACTTGCTAACACAATAGGAACAGATGCAACTACAAGTTATCTTAATAAGACACAAGTTGCGGTTTCATCTGCAATAGTAGGCACGACAACAATTGGATTCTCTATCACAAAGGGAACTTATCAGCAGAAGGAAGCTCTGAACTTTAGTCTCCATGTAGGTGCAGATGCAGATATGACCAACAAGATCTCAGTAAAGATTGATACAATGGATACAGCAGGGCTTGGCATTAAGGGCTTGAATGTAAAGGATACTTCAGGAGCAGCAGCAACTTATGCTATCGATGCAATTGCAGATGCAGTGGCAAAGGTATCCGCTCAGCGTTCATTACTCGGTGCAGTACAGAACAGATTAGAGCATACAATTAACAACTTGGATAACGTTGTTGAGAATACAACAGCAGCAGAGAGCCAGATTCGCGATACAGACATGGCTACAGAGATGGTTAAGTACTCTAATAACAATATCCTTTCACAGGCAGGACAGTCAATGTTAGCACAGTCTAACCAGGCAAACCAGGGTGTACTTAGTCTGTTAGGTTAATGATTACATAGTAAATCATAATAGATTGATATAATATAAAAACCCCACCGCATTTGCGGTGGGGTTTTTTATGCACATGGGCACCCAAAGGAAGTATGTCAGCAAACTGAGTAGATGATTATTTCAACTATTGACCTCTCACATATCTCTATACCCTGCTGCCAATGTGAGAGAATACTGGATAGTAGATCCAATGAAACAAACCATTCTGGTTTAGGAATTGTAGGAAAATAAGTGATACAAATTGCGTAGGATATTTCTTCGAGAAGGTATGTCAAAAAACGTAGTCG
>ERZ808049.360-NODE-360-length-26966-cov-3.837963_pt1 | contig 26966 bp, 31 predicted proteins | sample MGYA00380198_ERZ808049 | MGnify/ENA primary metagenome ERZ808049 (study PRJEB31490, sample SAMN06133414) | mouse gut metagenome | isolation source: Z2_2 | host: mice | place: China: Chengdu | collected 2015-05 ...
ATAACAACATCTGATTGTATTGGCTGGTTTTCTGCCGTTGGTTTAAGGTAATAATTTATAGGATTGCTATAGTGTAACAGTATATGCACAAAAAGCACTTGTCACTCGTTCAGACGCACGTGACAAGCTAGACATTGAAGATAGTCCTCTTGGATTAAATTTTATATTAAAGTTGCGCCCTCGTAAATATCGCATGAACAGCCGTGAGGCATATTTTGAAAAAGAAAAAGAAAGGGATTTTTCAGCAACGAATGACGGTAGTAAAGCAGGCAAACGTCCACATTATGGACTTGTAGCGCAAGAAGTCAAAGAAGTAATGAATGAATTAAATGTTGATTTTGCAGGGTATTTGGATAGCAATATTGACGGCGGTGAAGATGTACTGTCATTGGGTTATACAGAATTTATTGCACCTATAGTAAAAGCAATACAGGAACAACAGCAAATGATAGAAATGTTAGAGCAAAAAATTGATAAACTGGAACAAAAAATAAATGCGGAGGTGTAACATATGGCAGAAAGAAAATATTTTGCAATACTGACAGATATTGGACAACAAAAAGTTTCGGCATTTGCTTCTGGAGGGGAAAAAGTAAATATTACAGCGTTTGTTGTAGGGGACGCGAATGGAGAATATTATACTCCTACAACAGATATGACAGCGATAAAAAATGAGGTATGGCGGGGCGTTGTGTCAAGTGCAGATGTTGTAAAAGACGCACAAAAAGTCATGCGGGTCAGCACTGTCATACCTGCAGAAGTGAATGGCTTTATTGTAAGAGAAATGGGTTTATATGATGAAAGCGGTCAGCTTATCGCAATAGGAAATACACCTCCTATGCCTAAAATGATGTTGGAGGAGGGGGTATCAACAGAACTGGATTTGTCTATGCGATTTGCTGTTAAAAGTACAGAAGCGCTTACATTTCTTACAGACCCTCATACTGTTATTATGACAAAAGATATGCTTGATACCCATGATGTGGATGATAATGCACATAAAGAATTGCTTGCCCAAAAGGTTGATAACAATAAATTTACAACAGAATTAGCAAAAAAAGTAGATGAAACAAAATTCACAACGGAATTAGCAAAAAAAGCAAATACCAGCCATAGCCACAATGTGAATGATATTACAAATGGCACAATGCCTATTGCGAATGGTGGTACAGGTGCAACCATAGCAAGTACAGCATTATCAAATTTGGGAGGTTTTCCGACTGCAGGCGGTACAATAACAGGTAATACCACAATACAAGGAAATTTAACATTAAAAGGTTTGAATAGCAATTATGGCAATAAAATCAATTTTGGTGATGGGGATTATGTACATATCAGTGAGCCTACAGATGATAATATGGAAATTAAAGCGAATAATGTTAATTTTGTTGTAAGTGGTAATATTACACAAAATGGTAATAAAATAGGTGGAGCAATGACAAGAGATGAAATCAACAATGTTATGAGAGGGGCAGGAACAGGAGAATTTAATGTTGCTTTGGGGTCTAATACTTTAATGAACAATACCACAGGAAGGTGCAATACAGCAAATGGGTGTTATGCTTTACGGTTTAATACCACAGGGGAATGCAATATAGCAAATGGGTATTATGCTTTACATGAAAATACCACAGGGGACTACAATATAGCAAATGGGTGTTATGCTTTACGGTTTAATACCACAGGGGAATGTAATATAGCAAATGGGTATTATGCTTTACATGAAAATACCACAGGAAATAGCAATGTAGCAATAGGATATTGTGCATTACGTAATAACAAAATAGGATATAAAAATACTGCAATAGGATATTCCGCTTTATGGTATGCCAATTCAAGTTTAAATTATTCTAATTGTACTGGCATTGGTAGTGATGCTCAAGTAACTGGAAGCAATCAAGTACAACTCGGTGATACTAGTGTAACAGTATACGCACAAAAAGCACTTGTTACCCGTTCAGACGCACGTGATAAAATAGATATTGAGGATAGCCCACTTGGCTTAAACTTCATATTACAGTTGCGTCCCCGTAAATATCGCATGAACAGCCGTGAAGCCTATTTTGAGCCAGGGAAAGAAAGAGATTTTTCAGCGCAAAATGATGGTAGCAAAGCAGGCAAACGTCCACATTATGGACTTGTAGCGCAAGAAGTCAAAGAGGTTATGAACGAACTAGGTGTTGACTTTGCGGGATATTTAGACAGTAAAATTGATGGTGGAGAAGATGTATTATCATTAGGTTACACAGAATTTATTGCACCTATGATAAAGGCAATACAGGAGCAACAACAAATAATAGAAGAATTACAAAAGCAAATAGAAGAATGGAAGAAATAAGGCGGAAAGCCTTTTTTTATTGATACTTTTTGAGATTTTTAATTGTATATGATATTTCTGCAGGAGGTGAGCGTATGGAGTGGGAGGTTGTAACGGTTATCATTGCGTTGGTGGGGCTAATTGCTACAGTCACAAAGCCGATTATGAAATTGACTAAAACAATTACAGAATTAAATGATACTTGTCAAAATTTAGAAGAACGTATGGAAAAATTCGAAAATCACAATCATGACAGCCATGTTAAAATTTGGGCGCATAATGATAAACAAGACGAACAACTTGCAGAACATGAAAACAGAATTAGTTTGCTAGAAGAAAGGAAGTAATAGCATGAAAAAAATTAACTGGAAAGTCAGAATTAAAAATCCATATTTCTGGTTCGGGTTGGTTGCGATTGTGTTAGCAGCGGTGGGCGCAAAACCAGAAATGTTTACGAGTTGGACAATACTTATAACACAATGTAGAAGTCTTTTGAGTAATCCTTTTGCACTGGGGTGTGTAGTCGTTGCAGTTGTGGGGTATATCAATGACCCTACTACACAGGGGATTACAGATAGCAAACAAGCATTGACTTATCAGAAACCAAAAAAGGATTAAAAAATACAAGGAGAATATATGAATCAAAAACAAAATAAAATAACTTTTATTGATTTATTTTCGGGGATAGGCGGTTTTCGCTTAGGCATGGAAAAAGCAGGACATATTTGTTTAGGACATTGCGAAATAGATAAATTTGCAGAAAAAAGTTATAGAATGATGCATGATATAAAAAAAGGAGAATGGTATGCAGATGATATTACAAAAGTCGGTGCAGAAGAATTACCAAAAGCCGATTGTTGGTGTTTTGGATTCCCCTGTACAGATGTCAGTAGCGCAGGAAAACGACAAGGATTACAGGGAAAACGCTCCAGATTATTTTTTGAAGTTATCAGAATACTTGAAGAAACAAAAAAAGAAAATAAACCCGAATGGCTGCTCATTGAAAATGTTAGAAATTTGCTGTCAAGCGAAAAAGGATTTGATTTTGCAGAAATACTCATTACATTGGATAAAGTCGGGTATCATGCAGAATGGCAAGTGCTGGACAGTGCCAATTTCGGAGTACCACAGCACAGAGAAAGGCTCTATATTATTGGACATATTAGAACAAAAGGCAGAAAACTAATATTTCCTATACAGCAAAAAACACGCTCAGAAGGCATCAAACAAATAGAGTATAGAGTGTTTGATAAAAACGGTATCAGTCCTACTATTATGACACATGGTGGCGGTAAATATGCTATAAAAGTTTTAGATGAAAAAGAAAAAAATGTTAGATGTTTGACACCAAAAGAATGTTTTAGACTGCAAGGATTCCCAGATGATTATTTTGAAAAAGCAAAAAAAGTAAATTCAAATACACAGCTTTATAAACAAGCTGGTAATAGTGTAACAGTAAATGTTATTTATGAAATTGCTAAAAAAATAGGTTGCTGAAATAAGAAATATTGTGATATACAATGTTTTATAATAAGAAAGGATGTGAAAATATGAATATCAATACCATATATGCAAATGAAAGTAATTACACAAAAGGCAGAAAACAGCGTATACAATACATTGTGGTACACTACACAGCGAATGATGGTGATACTGCAAACAACAACGGTAATTATTTTGCGCAACCCAATCGAAATGCTTCAGCGCATTATTTTGTAGATGAAAGCAACATTGTACAAAGTGTAAAAGATACTGATACAGCATGGCATTGTGGGGCAAAAAGCTATAAACATGAATTATGCAGAAATGATAACAGTATAGGCATTGAAATGTGTAGCAAAAAAGACAAACAAGGAAAATATTACATAAATGAAAATACACAATGTAATACAATCAAACTCATCAAACAGCTTATGCAAGAATATGATATTCCAATAGAAAATGTGATTAGACATTATGATGTTACTGGAAAATTGTGTCCTATGCCTTTTGTTGAAAATCAAATACAATGGCTGAATTTTAAACAAAAATTAATAGAAAAAGAAGAAGTACAAACGATAATGATATATAATTATGTTGATGATAATATGCCTGATTGGGCTAAACCAACAATTATAAAAATGATACAAAAAGGATATTTACATGGTGTCAATGAAAAAGGAGAATTAAATTTAACATATAATATGTTAAGAGTATTTGTTACAAATGATAAGGCTGGAGTATATGATGCCAAATAGATAAAGCGATAAAAATATTTTTATTTAAAATAATTTCAACTAATATTTAACTAGTATTTAACTGACCTTTAATAGTTTTACAAAAATTTAATAGAAAATATAAAAAAGAGTGAAGAATATTTTATTTTTTGCTCTTTTTTTTTCAAAAAAATTTGTCATTTTTTATGCCCATTTTTGCTATTCTTTATGCCCCTTTACACCCGGAATCCCCATGCTGTAGAGGACAGGATGATAAAGGGCATTGAGGAAATCAATGTCCTGAAAGAGCGTTACCGCCAGGCAGTGGAGTATATGTCGTGGTTCCTCCCGGCATGGGAGGAGCTTTCAGAGGATGAACGGTATGTGCTGGAAACTTTTTATTCCGATGAGGAGAGGCAGACGGATTCCGTTTACGACATCTGCGATCGTTTCAGCATTGAGCGGACATCCGCATACAAGAAAAAGAACCGCGCCCTTCAGAAGCTGGTCACGCTGCTGTACGGGAAAAGCTGATGTCCAAAATCGCGGACGATTTTCCATATTGGACGTGGTACACTGCTATTATCGAAAACTGCATAAAGGCAGACGGCCTTCGTGGGAGCTTCTCCTACGGGGGCTTTCTTTATGCCATGAGGAGGTGAGGCAGATGCCAAGGAAACCGAAGAGGCCGTGTTCCTTCCCCGGATGTCCGAAGCTGACAGAGGGACGGTTCTGTGAGGAACATGAGAGACAGGAGAACCGCCGCTACGAGAAGTACGACCGTGACCCGGCTGTACGCCGTAGGTACGGGCGGGCATGGAAACGTATCCGTGACCGCTATGCCGCAAAGCATCCATTCTGTGAGGAGTGTTACAAGAAAGGGCTGCTGCATCCGGTGGAGGAGGTACACCACAAGCTGCCGCTGGCAGAGGGCGGTACCCATGACGAGGAAAACCTCGTGTCGCTGTGCCAGTCCTGCCATGCAAGGATTCATGCGGAGCGGGGTGACAGATGGCACAAATATTAATTTGTTTTATGGGAATCAGTGCTGTGTTGATTTATGCCGTGGAGGTTTCTACTGACCCGGAGGGGCGGTCGGAATCTCTGCAAGGAACCCGCCGGGGAACGGGCGTGGGGTGTCACGCATAAAAACCGGAAATCAAACGGGGGATTGACCTCTGTGGGATTTTCCGTAAAATAAAGGCTTTTTAAGGTGCTGCAGCGTTTGATTTCCGCAGCATTTTTTCAAACGAAATCAAAGAAACGGGGTGGTGACAGTGGCAAAAGACGGCAGCAGGCGCGGCGGCGCAAGGCCGGGGGCGGGGCGCAAGCCCAAGGCGCTTACGGAGAAGATTGCCGAAGGCCGGACGGCGGAAGTTATGATGGAGCCGGCCGAGCTGGAAGGCATGGAAGTGCCGCCCGTGAAGGACTTCCTCAAATCCCCGCAGAAAAGCGGGCGGGAGCTGGTGGCGGAGGAAGTGTACAACGAAACATACGCTTGGCTGAAAGCGAGGGGCTGTGAAAAGCTGGTCACCGTCCAGATGGTGGAGCAGTACGCCATGAGCGTGTCCCGGTGGATTCAGTGCGAGGAGATCGTGTCCTCCACGGGCTTCCTTGCGAAGCACCCGACCACGGGAGCCGCCATCGCTTCCCCTTATGTCACCATGAGCCAGTCCTACATGAAGCAGACCAATTACTGCTGGATGCAGATATACCAGATCGTGAAGGAGAACTGCTCGGTGGAGTTCCAGGGGAACACGCCCCAGGATGATGTTATGGAGCGGCTGCTCCGTGCGAGGAAAGGAGTGTAGAGGAAAAAATGGGTAAGACGACAACCGAGATGCAGCTTGTGCCGCTCTCAAAATTAGTGCCGTATGTGAATAATGCGCGGACGCACTCGCCGGAGCAGCTCACCAAGCTCCGCTCATCCCTGCGGGAGTTCGGCTTCATCAACCCGGTCATCATCGACCGGGATTTCAATGTCATCGCAGGGCATGGCAGGATTGCCGCCGCAAAAGAGGAAGGGATTACAGAGGTTCCGTGTGTGTTCGTGGACTATCTGACGGAGGCGCAGAAGAAAGCCTACATCCTTGCGGATAACCGTATGGCACTGGATGCCGGATGGGATGAGGAGCTGCTCCGCATCGAGATTGAAAGTTTGCAGGGTGCGGATTTTGATGTGTCCCTTACGGGCTTCGGTGCGGATGAGATCGCGGACCTTTTTGCCGGGGACGGGGAGAAGGATGTGAAAGATGATGATTTCGACCTTTCCGCAGCGCTGGAGAAGGCGGCGTTCGTGGAAAAGGGAGACATCTGGACGGTGGGCAGGCACAGGCTGATGTGCGGGGACGCCACCAGTGCGGAGGATGTGGCGGCGCTCATGGATGGGAAGAAGGCAAACCTCATCGTGACGGACCCGCCCTATGGCGTCTCCTTCAAGAGTTCCGGCGGGCTGACCATCCAGAACGACAGCATGAAGGGGGATGAATTCTACACATTTCTGTATAATTCGTTTGCCTGCATGGTGGAACATCTGGAAAATGGCGGCGCGGCTTATGTGTTCCATGCGGACACGGAGGGGCTGAATTTCAGGAAAGCCTTTGTGGACGCAGGATTCCACCTTGCGGGTGTGTGCATCTGGGTGAAGAATTCCCTGGTGCTTGGACGCTCGGATTACCAGTGGCAGCATGAGCCGGTCCTTTACGGCTTTCTGAAGAACGGGAAGCATCCATGGTATTCCGACCGGAAGCAGACCACCATCTGGAATTATGACAAACCGAAGCGGAATAAAAACCACCCGACCTCCAAGCCGCTTGACCTGCTCGGCTATCCGATCAGCAATTCCTCGCAGGAGAACGCCATCGTGATAGATACTTTCGGCGGCAGCGGTTCCACCATGATGGCCTGCGAACAGATGAACCGCATCTGCCACATGATGGAGCTGGACGAAAAATACGCATCTGTTATCCTCCGCCGTGCGGTGGAAATCGGGATTGCGCCGGAGGATATTTTTGTGGAGCGGGGCGGGGAGAAAATCCCGTACTCAGAACTGGTGAAGGAGGTGGAGGCATAGTGGACGCTATATATATCCACAGAAGGGAGCCAGGCACAGGCGGCGGAGACACACCGAATCCGCAGACTGCGGATTCCTGCCTGACCCTCGGCAGCCTGTTTGACGGCAGCGGGGGCTTTCCGCTCGGCGGTCTGCTTGCCGGGATAAAGCCTTTATGGGCTTCGGAGATTGAGCCGTTCCCTATCCGCGTGACAACAAAGCGGCTGCCCTCTGTGAAGCACTTAGGTGATATTTCCACAGTGGATGGTTCGAAAATAGAACCCGTGGATATCATCACCTTCGGCTCGCCCTGCACCGATATGTCGGTGGCGGGGAAACGGGCGGGACTGGACGGGCGGCAGTCCTGCCTGTTCTACCAGGCAATCAGAATCGTAAAGGAAATGAGGTGTGCAACAGATGGAAAATACCCAAGGTTTATCGTGTGGGAGAACGTCCCCGGCGCTTTCTCATCCAACAAAGGGGAGGACTTCAAGGCCGTCCTCGAAGCGGTCTGCTCCGTCAAAGGCGAAGGTGTTTCTGTTCCTGGACCTCCAAAGGGAAAGTGGGCAAACGCAGGAAGTATCGTGGGAGACGGATTTTCCCTCGCATGGCGGGTGCTTGATGCCCAATTTTGGGGAATCCCCCAACGAAGGAAACGCATCTACCTTGTCGCAGATTTTGCAGGCGGGAGTGCCGGAAAGGTATTATTTGAGTCCGAAGGCGTGTCTGGGTATTCTGCGGAGGGCTTCCGTGCGTGGCAAGGAGCTGCCGGAAGTGCTGCGGCAGGCGCTGGAACGGCAGGCGGCGTCTGCTTAAACGACCAGGGCGGGCAGCGGATGGATGTGACGGATGGGGTGACCTGCACCCTGCGGGCGGAGGCGCACCATCCGCCGTGTGTGTTGGAATCGGCGGGCTTTTGCACGGAGCATTCCGCAAAGGCACGGGGGATTGGGTATGAGGAAGAAACATCACCCACGCTCCGTGCGGGTACGGTGCCGGCTGCAATATGTTATGAAAATCACAGCCAGGATACCAGATACACGGGGCCGCTGGAAACTGCGCCTACAGTCAGCGCCACTTATGGGATGGGCGGAAACAACCAGCCGTTCGTGGTGGAGCCAGACACACCAAAGACATTGAAAATCCGCTCCGGCTGTGAAGGCGGAGGCAAAGGCCCGATCATACAGGATGACAAATCAGCAACGCTCTCCTGCAACAATGACCAGACGGTGTTCGTGCCGTTCAGCAAAGGATACCGCGCCCACTACAAGGGAGATGCGCCGACATGGAAGGACGGAAAGGTGGCAAATACGCTGAACACATTTGATGTGGGGGAAAGCCGCTGCAATGAACTGGTGGTGCAGGCATACGGCATCTGTTCTAAAGACAGCAATGCCATGAAATCGGATAACCCGCACAGCGGATTTTATGAGGCGGACACTTCCCGGACGCTGGATGCTAATGGAGGGAATCCCGGATGCAACCAGGGAGGAATCGCTGTGGTGGAGCCGGAAGGGATGTCTGCATTCCATATCAACCAGAGGGATGAGGTGATTGACCTGCAGGGGAAGTCCGGGGCGCTGATGGCGACCCGGAATATGCAGATGCAGACTTTCGTCCTGCAGGGTTCCATGATCGGGAGGGACGATAAGAACGGGCCGCAGGGCAGCGGCATCAATGAGGATGTGTCTTTTACTTTGGATGCTACGGACCGCCACGCTGTGGCGCAGCCGACCTACTGCACCAGTAAGAATTCCCACTTCACACGGGCGGAGAAAGAGCTGGCGAACACGCTGGTGGCTACTGATTACAAAGACCCGCCCGTCATCAATGATGTGCAGACCGCATCCGGAAAGGAAGTGTCCGGCACATTATCTGCAAGCATGGGCTCCAAGCAGTGGCTTGGGAACCAGGAGGCGTTCAGCGGGGATTACCATATCGTGGAGCCGGAGTATATCGTCCGCAGGCTGACGCCGACCGAGTGCGCAAGGCTGCAGGGCTTCCCGGACTGGTGGTGCGGCAGGCTTGGGACGGAGGAACCCACGGAGGATGAGCTGGCGTTCTGGCGGGAGGTCTTTGAGACCCACCGGTGGATTGCCGGGGCTTCCACGAAGCCCAAGACGGATAAACAGATTATCAAATGGCTGAAGAATCCACATTCCGATTCCGCTGAGTATAAGATGTGGGGCAACGGCGTGGCTTTGCCTAATGTTTATTTTGTGCTTTCAGGCATTGTGTACTATGCACAGTTCCCGGACTTTTTATTGTGATTTATTTTCTCACATACTGCTTGCTATTCCTGCCGCTTAGAGTGATTAATGTAGTACCGAAAGGGAAAACGAAAAAATGGAGGAAAAGCACATGAGATTTGAATTTAACAGGACAGGGGCAGAGCGGAAAGCGCTGGTGCAGGCGATAGGAGAGATTTTAGAAGTAAAGCCGAGATACCTCGGAATGCCGACGGCGGCTTACGAGGTGGATTACTTCACTATCGACAGGAACGGCGGTGTTGAATTTGACGACCGGGCGGACAGTGAGGAGATTGAAAACCTGATGGAGCGGCTTGCTGAACAGGGGATCATTGCAGCCCCGGCGGAAACTGCGCAGGAAGGCGGCGTGGTGGAAGAAACCGCAGAGCCGGAAAACCATGCGGAGGCGCCGGAAACTGCGCCACAGGAGACGAACGTGGGGCTTACGGTGGCAATGCCGAGGGAATCCTTCACGGATGCCGCGCTGGAGAACCTGCGGAAGCTGGTGGATGCCAAGGGCAGCCTTATAAAAAAGGCGCTGGCAGCCGGCAGCCTCCCGATTGAAACGGATGGGGAGAAGGTTTCCTTCCCATGGTTTGCAGAGGGGCAGGACAGCGAATCGGTGAAAGCCTACACCCATTTCATTTCCGCCCTCTGCGACATGGCGAGGAATGCAAAGCGGGTGACTGCAAAGGAAAAGCCTGCGGACAACGAAAAATATGCCTTCCGGTGCTTTCTGCTCCGGCTCGGATTTATTGGCACGGAATATAAGGGCGAGCGGAAAATCCTGCTGAAGAACCTCTCCGGCAGCTCGGCTTTCAAGAACGGCGAAAGGAAGGAGGCGGGCAGCAGTGAAATTTCCGAATAGGGAGACAGTGGAGCGCGTCCGCAGGGAGTACCCTGCAGGCACACGGGTGGAGCTTGTGCGGATGGACGATGTGCAGGCCCCGCCCATTGGGACAAAGGGAACCGTGACGGGCGTGGATGACACGGCAAGCATCATGGTCGCCTGGGACAACGGCAGCAGCCTCCATGTGGTTTACGGCGAGGATGCCTGCCGGAAACTGGAAATGGTCAGGACCGTCTGCTACGGAAGAGAGGAAATATGGGACAGCCGGAAGGAGGCCGCGGACTTTTTCCTCAGAGCGGTTGCAGGGAGCGACGGCAGCGAGTGCGCCCGTTACACCAAAATTTATACGGAACTGCTGATGGGTAAGGAAGTCTGCACGGATGAGGAGGATGAATAGATGGAGCAGGACATTCTGAAACAGATTTATTTTGGGGAGATCGTGCCGTGGGAGAACCGGAACGACAGGACGCCGGAGATGGCAGAGATTGCCGACCGCATCGACGGGGAGATCGAACGCCTGAAAGGGCTGCTGGATGATGAGGGGAAGGCGCTGCTGGAGAAACTTCTGGACAATGCCTCCGACCTTGAGTGTAAGACCATCTGCGAGGGTTTTAAGGATGGTTTCCGGCTCGGCGCACAGATTACGGCGGCCTCCATGGGCAGCCTGAAAAAGCTATAAAATACACAAATCACGGCTCAAATCATTGTGTAATATATGCCTCGAATTAACTTGCTATTATCCCCTTTTAGAGCGAATATGTGTACTACCGAAAGGGAAAACACACAAAGAAAACGGAGGAAAACAGCATGAACGCAAAGTTAGCAAGGCAGGTTGAGGAAATGAAAAAGCAGACCATCGGGGTTGAGGTGGAGATGAACAGCATCGCAAGGAGCAGGGCGGCGAAAATCGCAGCGGACTTCTTCGGAACAGGCAGGCACGAATACACGGCGCGCAGGAACGGCTACGAAACCTACTCCGCATGGGATGCGCAGGGCAGGGAGTGGAAATTACAGAAGGATGTGAGCATCGCGGGGCCGGACAGCGAAAAATGCGAACTGGTGACGCCAATCCTTACCTATGCGGACATGGAAACCCTGCAGGAGCTCATCCGGCAGCTCAGACACGCCGGAGCGAAGAGCGACGCCGGCCGGGGCTGCGGGGTACACATCCACATCGGGGCGAAAGGCCACACACCGCAGAGCCTCAGAAACCTCGCCAACATCATGGCAAGCCACGAAAGCCTGATTGCGGACGCCTTAAACCTTGACAGGGGCAGGATGAACCGCTACTGCCGCACGGTAGACCCCAGGTTCTTAGAGCAGGTCAACCGCAGGAAACCCCGCACGATGGCCCAGCTCGCGGATATCTGGTACACCAGCAACGGCGCAAACTACGGCAGAAACCACCACTACAACGACAGCCGCTACCATATGCTCAACCTCCACGCCACCTTTACCAAAGGAACGGTCGAGTTTAGGCTCTTCCAGTTCGATGAGCCGACCGCAGAACGCAGGGGCGGCATCCACGCGGGGCAGCTAAAGAGCTACATCCAGCTTTGCCTGGCGCTTTCCCAGATGGCAAAGGATGTGCGCACCGCAAGCCCCAAGCCCCAGCAGAACGAAAACCCCAAATATGCGATGAGAACCTGGCTCCTCCGCCTGGGCTTCATCGGCGAGGAATTTGCAACGGCCAGAGACTTCCTGACCCGTAACCTTTCCGGAGACACAGCCTTTCGGCACGGCAGAGCAGCCGCTTGAAGGACTTAGGTTAAATGCCCTGCCCCTGACCGCTTCGGCGGTCTGAGGGTGGTAGAAGGACAAGTAACCTAAGTCCTCCAGGAAAGGATGGATACCATGAAAGAAAAAAGATATTACATCGCTTACGGCAGCAACCTGAATGTCGGGCAGATGCGGATGCGCTGCCCACACGCCACGATCCTCGGCACGGCAAACCTCAAGGGCTGGGAACTGCTTTTTAAGGGGAGCAAGACCGGCTCCTATCTGACCATAGAGGAATGCGAAGACGGCACAATCCCCGTGGTGATTTGGGAGGTGACGGCTTTGGACGAGGCCGCCCTCGACCGCTACGAGGGATTTCCCCATTTCTATTACAAGCGGGACATTAAGCTCCAGTACAAAGGCATCCGCACGGGGAAACGCAGGACGGTGACGGCCTTTGCCTACATCATGCATGAGGAGCGCCCTATCGGCATCCCTACCAACTTTTATATGAGGACGTGTCTGGAAGGGTACACCACCTTCCATTTTAACAAGAATATTCTGATTGATGCTTACAATAAATGTTTGGAGGTATGCGGCTATGAAGAATAATATCACGAGAATGGCGGTCTGCCCGCTTTGCGGCAGGGTCTACCACGGCGCTCCGGCGCTTTCGCGGGAGGACAACGAAACGCTCATCTGCCCGGACTGCGGTACCAGGCAGGCGCTCCAGTCCATCGGTGTGGACAGTGCCGAGCAGGAGCAGATCATCGAGACGATCCATCGCCACACGCAGGGGTAAGATACACAATTTGTTCCTCTGATCTTTGTGCAGATTATGGCTCGGAATTGACTTGATAATATGTGCTTTTAGAGCGAATATGTACACACCGAAAGGGAAATGAAGAAAATGGAGGACGAAGACCATGACAATCAACGAAGCAATGAAAAAGTACCGGCTGCCGAACCCCACCACAACCGAGGATTTGGAGATGCGCTTCTCCGGCATGGACGGCAAGGTGCTGAATTTTGGAGACAAGGTTCTCCTCGCCGGATACTACTACAATGGACGGAACAAGCCCTGCTACTTTGGCGCGGCATACGAGTTCCTGACCGATGACCACACCTGCGAAGGGATGATTGGGCTGAGAGCCGCAAGTGAGATCGAATTTAAGGATGATGGCCACGCCATTGCCTGGGCGATGCAGCAGTAAAAAAAGAACATTATAGCCAGAGATCGAGCCGCATGGCTCTTTCTCTCGTACAGATAGATAGACGGCTTGCCAATTGGCAGGTCATTTTTTATGCCATTTTGGAGGTGGTGTCTATGCGGAAACTGAAGAAATACAAGCCTACAAAGTTTATGGCAAAGACCTCGCATTACGATAAGGACGCCGCCGACTATGCGGTGATGTTCATCGAGTCCCTCTGCCATACCAAGGGCACCTGGGCGGGAAAGCCCTTTGAACTGATCGACTGGCAGGAGCAGATCATCCGTGACCTGTTCGGTGTGTTGAAGCCCAACGGCTACCGGCAGTTCAATACGGCGTACATCGAGATCCCCAAGAAACAGGGTAAGTCCGAGCTTGCCGCCGCTGTGGCGCTCCTACTTTTGTGCGGGGACGGCGAGGAACGGGCCGAGGTGTATGGCTGTGCCGCCGACCGTAACCAGGCGAAGATCGTGTTTGATGTGGCGGTGGATATGGTGCGGTTCTGTCCGGCGCTTTCCAAGAGGGTAAAGATCCTGGAATCCCAGAAGAAGATCACATACCTTCCCACAAACAGTTCCTACCAGGTGCTGTCGGCGGACGTGGCGAATAAGCATGGCTTCAATACACACGGCGTGATCTTTGACGAGCTGCACACCCAGCCCAACCGGAAACTCTTTGACGTCATGCTCCAAGGCTCCGGCGATGCTCGGATGCAGCCGCTATATTTCCTGATCACCACAGCAGGCAACGATACCAACTCCATCTGCTACGAGGTACACCAGAAAGCCATCGACATCGCGGAGGGAAGGAAGGTTGATCCTACCTTTTATTCTGTCATTTACGGTGCTGCCGAGGATGAGGACTGGACAGACCCCAAGGTCTGGAAGAAGGCAAACCCCTCTCTCGGCATTACGGTGGGCATCGACAAGGTCAAAGCCGCCTGTGAATCCGCCCAGCAGAATCCGGGCGAGGAGAACGCTTTCCGGCAGCTTAGGCTGAACCAGTGGGTGAAGCAGTCCGTCCGCTGGATGCCGATGGACAAGTGGGACGCCTGCGCCTTCCCGGTTTCTGAGGATGATCTGGAAGGACGCATCTGCTACGGCGGGCTGGATCTTTCCTCCACCACGGACATCACGGCTTTCGTGCTGGTGTTCCCGCCGTTGGATGAGGAGGATAAATACTATATCCTTCCATACTTCTGGATACCGGAAGAAACTCTGGATCTTCGTGTCCGGCGCGACCATGTTCCCTACGACCTATGGGAGCGGCAGGGGACGCTGATGACCACGGAAGGCAACGTGGTGCATTACGGCTACATCGAGAAATTCATTGAAAGGCTCGGTGAGAAGTTCAACATCAGGGAAATCGCCTTTGACCGCTGGGGCGCTGTGCAGATGGTGCAGAACCTGGAGGGCATGGGCTTCACAGTAGTTCCCTTCGGGCAGGGCTTCAAGGATATGTCCCCACCGACAAAGGAACTGATGAAGCTGGTGCTGGAGGAGAAAATCGCCCACGGCGGGCATCCGGTGCTGCGGTGGATGATGGACAACATCTTCATCCGTACCGACCCGGCCGGCAATATCAAAGCGGACAAGGAAAAATCCACAGAGAAGATTGACGGGGCAATCGCCACCATCATGGGGCTTGACCGTGCGATCCGCTGTGGCAACGATACAGGCGCTTCGGTTTATGACAGCCGGGGCCTTTTGTTTATCTGAAAGGATGGTGATTTGATATGGGTATCTTTTCCGGGCTTTTCCGTTCCAGGGATAAGCCACAGAACCGCACAACAGGCAGCGCCTACAGTTTTTTCTTTGGCGGAAGCTCCGCTGGCAAGCGGGTCAATGAACGTTCCGCAATGCAGATGACGGCGGTGTATTCCTGCGTCCGCATTCTGGCGGAGGCTGTTGCTGGCTTACCCCTGCACCTTTACCGCTATAAAGAGGACGGCGGCAAGGAGAAAGCCATCGACCATCCGCTGTATCTTTTGCTGCATGACGAGCCGAACCCGGAGATGAGTTCCTTCGTATTCCGGGAAACGCTCATGACGCACCTGCTCCTGTGGGGCAACGCCTACGCCCAGATCATCCGAAACGGCAAGGGCGAAGTGATCGCCCTCTATCCCCTGATGCCGGACCGGATGACGGTGGATCGTGACAGCAAGGGACAGCTTTATTACGAATACACCGTCAGCATGGATGACGCACCTACGGTCAAAGGCAGTCTTGTCCGGCTGCATCCCTCCGATGTGCTGCACATCCCAGGGCTTGGCTTTGACGGGCTGGTGGGCTATTCCCCCATCGCTATGGCGAAGAACGCCATCGGCATGGCGATTGCCTGTGAGGAATACGGGGCGAAGTTCTTTGCTAACGGTGCGGCTCCCGGCGGCGTGCTGGAGCATCCTGGGACAATCAAAGACCCTCAGCGGGTACGGGAGAGCTGGCAGTCCACCTTCGGCGGCAGCGGCAACAGCAATAAGATCGCCGTGCTGGAGGAGGGCATGAAATACACGCCTATCGGCATCTCGCCGGAACAGGCGCAGTTTCTGGAAACGCGGAAGTTCCAGATCAATGAGATTGCCCGTATCTTCCGGGTGCCGCCCCATATGGTGGGCGACCTGGAAAAGTCCAGCTTCTCCAACATTGAGCAGCAGTCGCTGGAGTTCGTGAAATACACGCTGGAGCCCTGGCTGGTGCGCTGGGAGCAGTCTATCCAGCGGACGCTCTTTTCCCCGGAGGAAAAGAAACGGTATTTTGCCAAATTCAACGTGGAAGGGCTGCTCCGGGGCGATTATGCCAGCAGGATGTCTGGCTACGCTACCGCAAGGCAGAATGGCTGGATGAGCGCCAATGACATCCGGGAACTGGAGAACATGGACCGCATCCCTGCCGAGGAGGGCGGCGACCTGTACCTGATCAACGGCAATATGCTCCCGCTTGGAAACGCCGGGGCTTTTGCAAATACCGAAACGAGCAATGACGGAAAGGAGGAAAACCCCGATGAAGAAGTTCTGGAAGTGGAAGAACCAGGCGGCGACGGAGACAGCTCCGGCGGAACGGACGCTGTTCCTCAACGGCACCATCGCCGAGGAAAGCTGGTTTGACGATGACATCACGCCACAGCTTTTCAAGGAGGAACTGATGGGCGGCAGTGGAGATATCACGGTCTGGATCAACAGCCCCGGCGGGGACTGCGTGGCTGCGGCCCAGATCTACAATATGCTCATGGATTATCCACACAACGTTACGGTCAAGATCGATGGCATTGCGGCATCTGCAGCAAGTGTGATTGCTATGGCGGGCACGAAGGTGCTGGTATCGCCGGTGTCCATGATGATGATCCACAATCCCATGACGGTGGCCATGGGTGACACCGCAGAGATGCAGAAGGCCATCGAGATGCTTGGCAGTGTGAAGGATTCCATCATTAACGCCTATGAGATTAAGACCGGGCTGTCCCGCGCCAAGCTGTCCCACCTGATGGACGCGGAAACCTGGATGGACGCGAACAAGGCGGTGGAGCTTGGCTTTGCCGATGAAATTATGACACGCTCTGAAGTGTCAGAGGATATGGAGCCGCCTGCGGTTTCCATGCTGTATTCCAAAGCCGCTGTGGTCAATTCCCTGATGGATAAGATCGCGGCAAAGTGTAAAACCAACCCTAAGAAAACCGAAGATTCCAAACCCAAGGGCCGCTCCGTAGACAGTCTCTACGAGCGGCTCAATCTTTTGAAAAATTAAGGAGGATACCACAATGACGATTCTTGAACTGCGCGAGAAGCGAGCCAAAGCCTGGGAAGCTGCGAAAGCCTTTCTGGATTCCCACAGAAACGACAAGGGCGTCCTGTCCGCCGAGGATGATGCCGCCTATACCCGCATGGAGCAGGAGATCACCGACCTGGGCAAGGAGATCGCACGCCTGGAACGTCAGGAGACGCTGGAGGCGGAACTGAACCGCCCTGTGAACAAGCCCCTGACGGGTAAGCCCATGAGCGGCAAGGAGGAGACTAAGACCGGCCGCGCCACCGATGAGTACCGCCGGAACTTCTGGAACATGATGCGCTCCAAGGCTCCGATGCCCTCTGTGGTGAATGCGCTGCAGATTGGTACGGATTCCGAGGGCGGCTATCTGGTGCCGGACGAATATGAGCGCACCCTGGTGGAAGCACTGGAAGAGGAGAATGTATTCCGCCAGCTTGCCAGGGTGATCCAGACTTCCAGCGGAGACCGCAAGATCCCCGTGGTGGCGACCAAGGGAACTGCCTCCTGGATTGATGAGGAAGGCGCCTACACGGAGAGCGATGATTCCTTCAGCCAGGTATCCATCGGGGCGTACAAGTTGGGGACGATGATCAAGGTTTCTGAGGAACTCTTGAACGACAGCGTCTTTGACCTGGAAAGCTACATCTCCCGTGAGTTTGCCCGCCGCATCGGCGCCAAGGAGGAGGAAGCCTTCTTTACCGGGGATGGCTCCGGAAAGCCCCTGGGCATCCTGGCAGCCAGCGGCGGCGCAGAGACCGGCATCACAGCTGCGTCTGCCACCGCCATTACCGCCGATGAACTGATCGACCTGTTCTACTCCCTGAAATCGCCTTACCGCCGCAACGCTGTGTGGGTGCTGAACGATTCCACCATCAAGGCAGTCCGTAAACTGAAAGATGGCAGCGGCCAGTACCTGTGGCAGCCTTCCCTGACTGCCGGAACGCCGGATACCATCCTGGGCAGACCTGTGCGCACCTCGGCCTATATGCCCGCCATCGCCGCCAGCGCGAAGACCATCGCTTTCGGTGATTTCAGCTACTACTGGATCGCGGACCGCCAGGGGCGTTCCTTCAAGCGCCTGAACGAACTGTATGCGGCAAACGGCCAGGTGGGCTTCCTCGCTTCCCAGCGCGTGGACGGCAAGATGATCCTGCCGGAGGCTGTCAAGGTGCTGGTACAGAAAGCATCGTAAGGGAGGGTTGACAGATGAGCTACAACGGAAAGAACTACATGGAACAGGGCGGCGATAAGTGGGTGATCGGAGGCACCCTCGAAATCAAGGAGGGGGCTTCTGTTACCGGTTTGCCCGCCGCTGAGGTTCCCCAAGCGGCAACCCAGGCCGACAGCGTTGCGGAGGATGTTTCCACTCTGGTTTCTGATTTCAACGGCCTGCTGGCCAAGCTGAAGGCAGCGGGCCTGATGGCATCCAGTTAAGGAAGGAGGCGGCGGGGATGGACACTCTGCTGGAAAAAGTCAAAGCAAACCTGATTCTGGAGCATTCGGCGGATGACGCGCTTTTGCAGAACTGCATCACCGCCGCTGTTTCCTATGCGGAGAGCTACCAGCATATCCAGGAGGGCTATTACACGGAGAATGCGATGCCGGCCACCACCGAACAGGCGGTGATTATGCTGGCATCGCATTTCTATGAGTCCAGGGACGGTTCCACGGGCGGATTCTTCGCTGATAACACAAACGCAGCACAGCAGGTCTGGAACACGGTCAACCTTCTGCTTCGGCTCGACCGGGAATGGAAGGTGTGATATGAGTTTTGGAAAAATGAACACCTTCATCTCCATTGTGGAAAAACAGTTCACGCAGGATGATGAGGGCTTTAAGACGGAAACGGATGTGACCGTGGCAGAGGTACGCGCTTACCGGGAAGGCCGGCATGGCAGTGAGAAATGGGCCAACATGGCTTCCTTTTCCACCGCCACCGACCTTTTTCAATTCCGCGTGATACCAGGCGTCACGGTCACAACCGATATGCGCATTCTCTGCGACGGGCATACCTTCGAGATCACATCGGTGGAGGATGTCAAAGGCAGGGGGATGTATCTGGAAGTACTGGTACAGGAGGTGAAACCAGGTGGCTAAAGCGACATGGAGGATGCCGGAGGATTTCCTGATGAAGGTATCCCGGCTGGCGGACAAAACGGATGAGATTCTCCCGAAGATGCTGGAAGCGGGCGCGGAGGTTGTGGAGGACAAGGTGCGCTCCAACCTGCAGGCGGTTATCGGCAGCGGGACGAAGTATGAGTCCAGAAGCACCGGGGAGCTTCTCCGCTCCCTTGGCACATCTCCCGCCCTGCAGGATAAGAACGGGGACTTCAATGTGAAGGTAGGCTTTTCCGAGCCAAGGTCGGACGGCGACAGTAACGCCAAGATCGCCACCATCCTGGAATACGGCAAAAGCGTCCAGCCCGCAAAACCCTTCTTAAAACCAGCCCGTTCCTCCTCCCGGAATGCCTGTATCAACGCCATGAAGGCGAAGCTGGACGAGGAGGTGGAGAAGATTTGAGCCTGCTTTCGGAAATCAAGGCTGCGGTCACCGGCTGCGGACTGCCTGTGGAGACAGGCGTGTTCTCCGGGGAGCCGCCGGAGGAATATGTGGTGGTCACGCCTTTGGCGGATACCTATGAACTTCACGCAGATAACCTGCCGGGGTATGAAGCCCAGGAGGCGCGGCTCTCCCTGTTCTCCAAAGGGAACTATCTGATGCGGAAGGGGCAGCTTTCAAATGCGCTCCTTGCCGCTGATTTTGTGATTACGGACAGGCGGTACATCGGCCATGAGGACGATACCGGCTACCACCACTATGCCATTGATGTGGCAAAACTGTATGGATTGGAGGAATGAATTATGGCTACCATTGGCCTTGATAAACTTTTCTACTCGAAGATTACCGAGGGTGAAAACGGCGATGAGACCTATGCCGCCCCTGTGGCTTTGGCAAAAGCCATGACCGCCGAGCTTTCCGTGGAACTGGCGGAAGCTACGCTGTACGCGGACGATGGCGCGGCGGAGGTCGTGAAGGAGTTCCAGAGCGGGACGCTGACGCTGGGTGTGGACGATATTGGGAAAAGCGTGGCGGAAGACCTGACCGGGGCGGTGATCGATGAAAACGGCGTCCTGATCTCCGCATCGGAGGACGGCGGCGCTCCGGTTGCCATCGGCTTCCGGGCCAAGAAAGCAAACGGCAAATACCGCTATTTCTGGCTGTACCGCGTGATTTTTGGTATCCCGGCCACCAACCTGACCACCAAGGGCGAGAGCATCGAGTTTTCCACCCCTTCCATCGAGGGGACGGTGACCCGCCGCAATAAGGTGGACGGCCAGGGCAAACACCCCTGGAAAGCGGAGGTGTCCGAGGATGACTCCGGTGTGTCTCCCACGGTTATCACGGGCTGGTACGATGAGGTCTATGAGCCGTCCTATGCGGATCAGACATCTGACACAGGCGGCGAAGGGTAATAGGAGGTTTTGAGATATGGATGAAAGAACAGCTACTGTCAATATCGGCGGGCAGGAATACGAAATGCTCCTGACCACCAGGGCGACCAAGGCCATCGCCGGACGCTACGGCGGGCTGGAGAACCTGGGCGAGAAGCTGATGAAAGCGGAAAATTTTGAGATGGCTCTGGACGAGATCGTGTGGCTGATTACCCTTCTGTGCAACCAGCCGATCCTCGTCCACAACCTGAAGCACCCGGAGGACAAAAAGCCGGAGCTGACCGCCGAGGAGGTGGAGCTTCTCACCTCCCCGATGGAACTGACGGACTACAAAGACGCCATCATGGAGGCCATGTACCGGGGGACGAAACGGAATATCGAAAGTGAGCCGGAGGGAAAAAAGACGGCGGCCGGGTAAGTGATGAAGAATTGTTTACCCGGCTTTTGTATTACGGGACGGCGCAGCTTCATCTTTCCCTGGATGAAACCTTGCTCCTTCCATTCGGCCTGCTTATGGACCTGTGGGAATGCCACAGGCAGTTTTTGGGGCTTGCGAAGCCGAAGCGGGAATTGACGATTGACGATGTCATTCCCTATGGAATATGACGGGGACCCCACAAAGCCAAGTGGCTTTGTGGGGAGAGGACGAATGACGGAATGAGCGAGTTTTCGTGTTTACACGAAAACGAGGGATATGAAGTCCATGAGGACGAAGGAAGGAGGTGCGGCCCGTGGCGGACAATTTTGGCCTGAAAATCGGCATTGAGGGCGAAAAGGAATTTAAAAAGGCTTTGTCGGAGATCAACCAGTCCTTTAAGGTGCTGGGTTCCGAGATGAAGCTCGTTTCCTCCCAGTTTGACTCCAACGATAAATCCATCCAGGCGCTTTCCGCAAGGAATACCGTTCTGAACAAGGAAATCGACGCCCAGCGCCAGAAGATCGAAACGCTGCGGGCTGCCCTCCAGAACGCCTCCGAGTCCTTTGGGGAGAACGACCGCCGGACGCAGAACTGGCAGATCCAGCTTAACAACGCCGAAGCCGCCTTAAACGGCATGGAGCGGGAACTTTCCGCCAATGAGCGGGCCATTGAGTCCCTCTCCCGGCAGGAGACGGAGGCGGCGGACGCCACAGAGCGGCTCTCTCAGGAGATTTCCCGCCAGGAAGAGGAACTTTCCGGGATGAAACGCGCCTATTCCAATGCGGTGCTGGAGTACGGCAAAGGCTCCAGCGAGGCAAAGGAACTGGAGGGGCGCATTTCCCAGCTTTCCGGGGAACTGCGGGAAAACCGGGAGCGGATGAAGGACGCCGGGGATGTGGCGGAGGATTTCGGCGATTCGCTGGAGGACGCATCCAGCGGGGCGGATAAATTAGGCTCCGGCCTTTCGGTCGCCACGGTGGCGATGGGAAACCTCATCTCCTCCGGCATCCAGGCGGCGTTAAGCGGCATCCAGGAGCTTGGCAGCGCCATCTGGAACCTGGACGAAGCCACGGAGGAATACCGGGCGGCCCAAGGCAAGCTGACTACCGCTTTTGAGGCGGCTGGATACAGCGGGGACGCGGCACAAAAATCCTACACCGAGTTCTATAAAATCCTGGGCGATACGGACACGGCCACGGAAGCCTCCCAGCTCCTGGCGCAGCTTGCGGAAAATGAGCAGGACATTACCAAGTGGACGAATATCGCGGCCGGTGTCTACGGTACCTTTGGCGACGCCCTTCCCATCGAGGGCATGATCGAGTCCGCCAATGAGACCGCCAAGGTGGGACAGGTCACCGGCTCCCTGGCGGACGCCTTAAACTGGGTGGGCATCAGCGAGGATGCCTTCAATGAAAAACTGGCGGCTTGTTCCAGTGAAAGCGAAAGAAACCGCCTGATCATGGAGACTCTTTCCGGGGCCTATGACGAGGCGAGCGCCGCGTTTTACCGCAACAACGAGGCGCTGGTGGCTTCCAGAGAAGGACAGGCGCAGCTTGACGAGACCCTGGCGGGGCTTGGGGAGACCATATCCAATGTGAAGAACAGCCTCCGTGCGGAGTTCCTCCCGGCGATCTCGGAAGTCATCTCCGCCTTTACCGACATGGTCAACGGCGTGGACGGGGCGGATGAAGCCTTCGCCGGGGCCATTACGGGACTGGTGAACACGGCGGTTTCCATGCTGCCGCAGTTTGTAAACACCGGGATGCAGATGCTGACCTCGCTGCTCTCCGGCATCATCCAGAGCCTTCCGGCTGTGATGGAGGGCGCAGCGCAGATCATCGTCACGCTGGCCCAGGGCATTGCGGCTGCGGTCCCCACGCTGATTCCGCAGATTGTCCTTGTGGTTACCCAGATCGTACAGACCCTGATCGAAAACCTGCCGATGATTCTGGACGCGGCGCTGCAGCTTATCATGGGGCTGGCCCAGGGGCTGCTGAATGCCATCCCGGTCCTGATTGCGGCCCTGCCCGCCATCATTACGGCGATTGTGGAGTTTATCGTCGGGGCCATCCCACAGATCATCAATGCCGGGATACAGCTATTGACCTCGCTGGTCTCCGCACTGCCGGAGATTATCACGGCCATTGTGGCGGCGATTCCGCAGATCATTGATGGGCTGGTGACCGCCATCCTCGGCAGCATCCCCCAGATCATTGACGCGGGCGTGAACCTGCTGATTTCCCTGATTCAGAACCTGCCGACCGTCATTACCACCATTGTGGCGGCAATCCCGCAGATTATTTCCTCGCTGGTAAACGCCATCTTAAACAGCATTCCCCAGATCATCCAGGCAGGTGTGCAGCTATTTGTTTCGCTGATCCAGAACCTGCCTACCATTATTGTGGAGATTGTAAAGGCGGTGCCGCAGATCATTGCGGGGATTGTGAATGCCTTTACCTCGTCTATGGGGCAGATTGTCAATATCGGCAAGAACATCGTGCAGGGGCTGTGGCAGGGTATCCAGAGCCTTGCCGGATGGATCTGGGACAAAGTATCCGGCTGGATTTCCGGCATCTGGGACGGGATCTGCAGCTTCTTTGGCATCAATTCGCCCTCGAAGGAAATGGCCTGGGTGGGCGAGATGCTTGGCAGGGGTCTTGCCGGCGGCATTGAAGACAGCGCCGGTGAAGCGGTCAGCGCCGCAGAGGATTTGAACAACGGCATCCTGGGCGTGATGAACGGGCTGGCGGCGGATATGCAGTCCGCAGTCCCCTCGAACTTTGCCTTTGACACAGCCGCGACGGTGGGTTCCGTGGCCGGCGGCATGGGCGGAGCGGGCGGCTCCTCTTTTGGAACCCTCATTACCATCCAGCAGATGATCGTCCGCAGCGAGGACGACATCCGCAGGATTTCCCAGGAACTTTACAACCTGATCCAGACCGGCTCCCGCGCCCAGGGACGGTTCAGCACAGCATAAAAGGAGGTGCAGCCTGTGGGCTTTTCCTATAACGACATCACATCCAAGAGTATGGGCCTAAAGGCAAGGCTGACCTCCTGGCAGGTCAGCGGGAGTCTGCGGAACTTTACTACAACGGTCCCCGGCAAATACGGCGTGACCGACTTTGGGGCGGATTTCGACTACCGGGAGATTGTAGTCTCCTGCAATATCTTCCCCAGGCACAGCTTTTCCGCCCTGGTTTCCACACTGGATGACATTGCCGCATGGCTCGATCCGGTGGGCGGCTTAAAGCAGCTCGTCTTGGACGATGTGCCGGACCGGTACTTCATGGCAAGGCTGAACGCAGCGGTGGAGTGTTAACGGCTGCTGCGTTCTTCCAGCAGCTTTGACCTGACTTTCTTCTGCCCGGACCCCTTCGGCTATGCCATCGAGGATGAGACCTTTTCCATCACGGAAGCAGGAAACAGCACGGTCACGCGGCTCATCGGAAACATGGAGTCCAACCCCATCTACCGCATCGAGGGCGTGATCACCTCCGGGGCAAGCAATTCCATCAGCATCACCACCAACGGGCAGGAATTAAAGATCGTCAATGCCACCCTTGCGGCCGGCGAGACGCTGGTGGTGGATACTGACCGGATGACCGCCTATGTGGAGGATGCGGACGGGATGATCCTGCGGAACGCCCTGCCGTATCTGGAGGAACTGAACTTTCCCACTCTGGCGGTGGGGAGCAACACGGTTTCCGTAACAGCGGAAAACGCCACGTTTACGGGGCTGGAAATCCAGGCAAGGAGCCGATGGAGGTGAGCGGTTATGGCACTGAAAACGATACTGAACAAGCAGACGGACTTTACCGGGGAGTTCCCGGAAGAATGGGCAAAGGGCGGCCTGTGGCGGTTCAATGAATCGGACCCGGATGAGGACGACTGCCTTTTGGATTCCTCTGGCATGGGGCGGGTGGCATACATCAACAACTGGAGCGGCACCAGCGCGTCCCTTTCCGCAAACCGTCTGGGGAATTACTTCCGCATGAACATCGTGAACCCGTCCTCCGAGCAGAACTATCTGAAGGTGACCAATGACGGCAGCATTTTCGCAAGCCTTGGGGCAAGGATTGTCTGCGGCGGCTGGATGAACCCCACCACCTATTCCGTGGGGAATACCTACTGCCCAATCTTCAATACCCGGTATGGGCCGGGGCAGCCGATCTTCTATCTGTCCCTCATCCGGGGCGATCCGAGGATCATGCTCTACAACGATACCGGCTCTTTGATATTGGACGAGTCGGTAGACCCGCCCTTCTCTCTGGTCAACGGCGGCTGGTACTTTATCGCCTGCCTGATCGAGCCGGACAACAAGACGGCGCAGTATGTGGTGGGCGACCGGGACAGCGGCACGGTGTGGGCATCGGAAGTGCTTTCCTTTACCGGGGAGCTGAACCGCTCCTGCACGGCGGACCTGATCCTGGGGATGCACGCCGACTCCTACTGGTACGCCGGCGGTCTGGACGACTGGTTTCTGGACTGCGATACGAATCTCACAGCCGATGACCTGGTGGACTATTTCCGGTGTTCAGTTATGGCCAACGGCGGCGATACCTCCGGGGATGTGGACGGCATCACGGAGCCGGGGGCAGTCACGCTCCGGGCATCAAACGGCGTTTATCCATCCGAGGGTGTGCTGACCACAGCGGCGGCAGACTGCAATCTCTCCGGCACGGGGCGTGTATCTGTGACCAGCGAGTACATCTCCGGCACTACGGCGGTTTCCCTGGTGGAGACTTCCACCAGCGATGACCTGGAGGAATGGAGCGATTGGGCGGCAGTCCCTTCGGACGGGAAACTGGCGTCCCCCAACCGGGCGTATATCCGGTTCCGGGTAACGCTGACTACCACAGACACCTCCCGGACACCGAAGGTTATTGATATCCGGCTCTATGACATCCCGAAAGCGCCCTATGAGAAGATCGGCTATGCCCGTCCGGTGGTGCTGGACAGTAATGGGGCATGGGAGGCGGTGCTGGAAAACGCCTATGACATCATTGTGACCAGCGAGATCAACGGCGAGGACACCCTTTCCTTTAAGATTCCCTACCGGGATGGCAAGCGGGGCTATATCGACAGTGAGAAGAAGATCCAGATCGTGGATGATGTGTATAAGGTCAGGACGGTCACGGACACCAGGGACACAGACGGCAGTGCCGTCACAGAGGTGTACGCGGAGGCGGAGTTCTATGATCTGACCTTCTCTGTCCGCAAGGAGGAGCGCACCTTTGAAGCGGAGTACCCGGAAACGGCGATGGCATACGCCCTGGAGGGGACGGAATGGAGCGTCGGCACGGTGACAATGCGGACACAGCGCACCTGGACCAGCAGGTCGAAAAACGCTTTGTCCATCCTGCGGAATATCGCAGACCTCCACGGCGGCGACCTGGTCTTTGACTGTCCGAACCGGCTGGTGCATCTGCTGACGGTCAACGGCAAGGACAGCGGCGCCCTTTTTGCCTACAAGAAGAACATGAAATCCATCCAGCGGGTGGTGGACACCAGGGAGCTTGTGACCCGGTTGTACGCCGTGGGCGCGGAAGGGATGACCTTCGCGGACATCAACGGCGGAAGGCCCTATGTGGAGGACTTCACCTACACAGACGAGGTGAGAATCTCCACCCTGGACTGCTCCTCTTTCACGAATCCCTACCAGATGAAAGAATATACCGAGATGCGGCTGGCGGATTACGCCAAGCCCACCATTTCCTATGTGTTAAACGCGATGGACTTAT
>ERZ808049.365-NODE-365-length-26560-cov-22.410112_pt1 | contig 26560 bp, 19 predicted proteins | sample MGYA00380198_ERZ808049 | MGnify/ENA primary metagenome ERZ808049 (study PRJEB31490, sample SAMN06133414) | mouse gut metagenome | isolation source: Z2_2 | host: mice | place: China: Chengdu | collected 2015-05 ...
TGCGGCGAGGCTTTTTGGCATGCATAATCGGAGAAATAGCCAAGTCAAGATGCGTCAGTTATTTTTCTACAGTTCCTTATAGCTTTTTGGAATCTTTTTCGTACTTGATTTTGCAGCAGATTTTCTATTATATAAATACAAATATAATCAACACATGTTTTATAAATTATATATTTCTAACAAAAAATATTTTTGCAATATCCGGTGCAAAAGACTCCAAGAGCCTATTTATTCGTGCTTCAAGACAGGACTACGTATAAAATGCGTAGTCCGTAAGAAAGCCTAGATTTTGGCATGTAACTATGAAGAAATCAGAACGTTATGATAATCTAAATATAACCAAGTTTTATATAGTTTTCAAGGGACAGAATTGGCTAGTGAAATATTATTGGTTTTGTTTACTTATTAGTATAGTGAAGAGTGCGAGCAATTCACTCGCGGACAAAATAAATATTATACTTCAATAAGTCATACAAAAGAAAGGAAGAAAGGTATGAATACACAAAAAACACATAAGAACAAAATTGGAGCACGTAATCTGACAACGGCAGAGGCAAAACTGATTTTGCCTGCATATAAGCACATTTATGATCAGATTGACCAATTTAGGGAGGAAAAGGAATCACGCCCAAATGAAATGAAAGCAAAGGGTGAATATACAAATCAAAAAACAAATAATATTGGCATAATAGGAGTTCGAGGAGCCGGCAAAACGTCGATACTAAAGACGATAAAAGCAACTTTAGAAAAAAAGTCAGAGTATCAGGACATTATTCTTCCAATTATTGTGCCAGAAAATATGTCTGAATCAAGTACATTGATGGCAACTATCTTAGGAATGCTCAGTGAATTTATTAAAAATCGTGATCAGGAAAGGAAAAATGGATGTATTGAAAAAGACCCACTTAAGAAATGCTGTGACGAGGCAATTAAACAATATACTTATATACAGAAGGAGTATCGCAGTATCTTGCTGCGGGAGTATACTACAGAGAATGATTATGTGAAGAGTTCAGCGGAGGTGTTTAATTCCGATATCGAGTTTATTAAAAAGTTTAATCAGCTTATTTCATTTCTGGTAAATCCTAATAACGAAACAGATAATAAAAATTTGCTTTTTTTGTTTATTGATGATATTGATCTAAGTACATATCGATGTGCAGATGTGGTCAAGACACTTTTGTCTTATCTGTCAAATGAAAATATTGTTACAATTATTTCAGGTGATCTGAATACGTTTGAGGAAGCATTGACGTTGGATTTTCTAAGGCGGGATAACGTATTAGATGGAGATGTCCTGAATAGTGCGATTGGTGAGAACGCCATTTTGAAAAGCAAACAGGATCTTGCATATGAATATTTGAAAAAGATACTGCCTCCAGCATATCGATATCAAATTAAACATTGGTCTTTAGAGGAAAAAGGGAATTATTGTATTGTCGATTTATCAAAAGAGCAGGAATTAGAGAATGATATGGGAGTAAAATTGTCTGATTTGTTAAGCCAAGCATTATCTGGCTGGATTGATTCGTCCTACTTCTGCTATATGGAAAATTCACAAGAAAAAAAGGTGCTTCCTTATACCTATCATTTGTTTGATAATACTTCCCGAGGATTGAATAATGTCTACAATGTATTGAGTGATATTGCGGCAAAAAGAAAGGAAAAAGAAGGGGAATACTTGGTAGAGAAGAAATTATTATTGGATACCATCGTTGCTTCCAAACCAGTTTATAATCAGCGCCGAGATGATATTTATGATTACTTGTACGTTGTGGGAGAAACGGAAAAAGACAGTAAAGTATTTTTTGATAATGCAGTAAACATCATATATAAGGAGAAGACACAGGATGAACCGAACAAAAAAGAGTCACAAAGAACTTTTTATATTGAAGAGGCAGTAGAACGCTTTTCCTTGTTCCTTTTGGTGGATTTTGCGGCGCGGCTTTTGTACGGAAATTCAAATTTGAACAATAATTATAGGAGGGCTATTGAGAAGGATCGAAGTTATATTAAGTTAAAGAATAGGGCTATGGAAGATTTATTTTTCTATCCTGAAATTGCAGAGCGAGCTATAAATGTTTTAGATAGAGGCTGGACAGATAGAAGTGCAATGAATGCAATATATAGGAAAAAAGAAGAAAAGTTGTATTTCTTAAACAGGAATTTTTTGCTAAAAGGCGATGTCATTTTCAATATGACATATTATAGATACCTTCCTATAGAACGTATAATAAAGTTGGAACAGAATGGAACGTATTTTACAACATCATTGGAACAGGATGTGATTATTTCTTTTTGGAGTGCAATATCTTCGGTGGCGTGGACAAATGCAATAAAACCTTTGCAGATGGCAGCAAGATATTATCCTGCTTTTTGGGAGGAGTATGCCTATATTCAGAGCAGATTGTCGGGAATGGCATCACAAAATGTAATTATGGCATTGTTTGATAAAGAGTGTGACGAGGTTATTAGGAATAGGAATATAGAGGAGAGCACAAAACAGCAGTTATACCGTATTCTGATAAATACCATCTCACAATTGCTCCAGCCAATGATAGACCAACATGATATAGATATGGAAGTTGAATTTGATAAAAAAGAATATATTGGCAATAGGGAGATGGAAAGAAGAGTTGGTATTTTGCAGGCAATTGATAGAGAAACGTTATGGAAATCAGAAGTGATAGAATCTGTGGCAGAATATTTAAAGAAGGAGATAGGTAAAACACTAACAGACATTCAGAATAGATTATTGGAGATAAATGGCGCATTAATACTAAATATTAAGAAAGCGAATGATAGCTGGAAAGATTTTAGAAGTGCCTACGATGGGGAGTCAAACACAATATTCAGACAGGCTAAGAACAGCATTTGGTGGATTTTGGGAAAAGATAATCCAGAAAGTAATGGTGAACTTGAACAAGGAGTATCATTAGCAACATATCAGGAAATATGTGACAAACTTGAGAACTTGGCAACGAATAATCGTGTCTGGTATGGCAGATTTGAGGCGCAGAGATTATGGAATGTTCTTCAGGAAGCTTTTGCAGACGTGGAAGCGGACGAAAAATGGATAGCAGAACACCCATATTTTGCATTTTTATTACAATGTTATTATAAATATAAAATTGCAAGAGATACAACAGGAAAAATCTTTGCGCGTGCAGATTTGCTGGCGGACATTACTAGACAGTTGTTGGCGGCAAATGAAGATGCAGATGATGCAGCACTTAATGACTTTATTGATAGTCTGAACAAGAATCCTGATTTTCAGACCACAGCAGACGAGTTTGAAAAATTATTTTCAAAATAAATTCTTAGAGGTATCAAAATGATTAATGATTCAATCAATCGTTTTTTGGGAGTGTTGTGTTATCCATTGACTTCTATGGAAACATTTCGCCAGGATTTGATTCAGGAATATCTGGAGGCAATGCAAGACAAGGATACGAAAAAAGCGAAAAAATTGCGGGATAGTTTAAGGAGCCAGTTGGTTGGATACATTCGCCAGAATTACAATCTTTATTCTTATGATGAAATTTACTTATATCTTGAGAAATGTTATTTATATGATGTGCAAAAGTTTGAGGACACAATGGAATTGTATTTTTATACAATGGAGCGAATAGCAAGATCTCTGATTTCTCACAGAGATGGACAGATTGTATTTAAATACTGGAAAAACAAAGAGGACAAGGAGTTATTTGGTGGCTTTGCGGAGAATAATAAGGTGATGCTATTTCACAGTTTAAACTGTCATATTCCAATGGATGTCATTGCGATTCTCTATATGGTTTTGAATCAGGAGGAGAAGAATATCAACTGTCTTGATGGTTTTTATGGGAATATAGACGTCGCAGACAAGCAACTTTCCCGTGTATTGGAGGGTGGTGTTGCGGAAAATCACCTTCATAAAGGTGTTTCAAGAACATTTCCTAGTATATGGGATTCTTTGATGGAACCGTTGACAGTAAAGAAAGGCAAAGTGCTTCAACAGACAAGATTTGTGAACGGTACAGCAGAACAAAATGAACGTATGATATATTATATTCTTGGGTGTGGCATTGTTAGAGCATATTTGGTTTTGACAAAAGGAAAGGACTCAGATGAACAAAAGGGAAAAGATATCCGCGTGTTTGTGGAGATGTTCCGAGAAGGACAACCATTTGAGGATTTCTTTTATCATTACAGTGCCTTTCAAGAGAAGAAAAATAGAGCAAAAGAAATTATTGCATATTATGTGCAACTCTGGAATGATTTGACATATATTTCTTCGGATGAAATGCTGCCTAATAAACTTTATACACAGATATTAGAGGATAGGATATCAATTCATACTTTGACTGAAAATATATTTTTATATGATACTTTTTATGATATTTATCACTTGCACAAAAACTGTGAGGATAATGAAAATTCTTTTAGAAAGCAGTGCTTCCTGCAATATTTGCGCGTTCGGAATTATTTATTCCATGTGAGTGTACAGCAGAAGACAATTAAAGGGTTAGATTATTTTCAGCAGGAACACTATGGGATAAATTCGGCATTAAACCATGCGAATATTAAGAATTTTTGGGAACATGCAATTCGAGAACAATTTCAGAATCAATATCTGAGTAAAATTGAGTTTCGTACTTCCATGCCGGAATCTTACAGTGCATTTAAAAAAGAGGTAGTTCACTTTCTTAAGGCATATAAGGAGATTCTTGTAACAGAATATTGCGATGAAGAAGGCGTGCCGGTGAGACGAATTCCGCGCGCAGGTTTGGTGATACATTTTCTAAAGCGGGAGGACGAGACAGTTCCTGAGAAATGCTTGCAAAATGGAAGGACAGAGTGCTCGTATCTTCATTTTGGACAGATTCAGCAGTCTTATCAAAAACAAATAGAGGCGTTTAAGCAATTGCGGTCTGAATTTGTCGAGGTGAGCAGATTTCTAGTTGGCATAGACGCTGCAAGTTTGGAAAACGCAACGCCCGTATGGGTGTTCGCTCCAATTTATGAAAAAGCGCGGGACAGCGGGATTGAACTGATTGGAAAGGATACTTTCAGTGGAAAGTATATGCAGAGTCTAGGATTTACGTTTCATGCTGGCGAAGATTTTCGACACATATTATCTGGATTGCGCAGGATTGATGAGGTAGTGGAGTATTTAAAATTTCATGCTGGAGACAGGATAGGTCACGGGATTGCGCTTGGTATACCAGCCGCAAAATGGAAAGAGCAAAACCCAGTGATTATTATTCCAAGGATAGAAGCGCTCGAAAATTATTTGTGGGCATATGATGCATTGAGCAAAAATTATAGTGATTTTCAGGCGGCAATTTTAACCTATATGGAAAAGCAAATTTATGAGTTGTCGAGAAAGATCTATGGGTGCGAAGATGGAGGAATCCGGATAGAACTACTCATAGATGGGTATCATCAGTTGTTCCGTGACAGTGAGAATGATTTTGAATCTGTGGAGTGGATGTCAGTAGAAGAAAATTTGTGTAGAAAACTACGTGCGCAGGAACGAATTGACTGGAATCCTAGTTTGCTGGCAGCCGCCAGACATTGCAAAATTTTTGTGGAGAAGATGGAACGTCCAATTCACTGTGAAGTTACAGAACAGGATTTGCTCATCATTGAGGAACTGCAAGAGATTATGAAGAAAAAACTTGGAAGAAAAGGGATTGTTGTGGAGGTCAATCCTTCTTCCAACACAGCGATTGCAGACCTAGAAGTTTTAGAGGACAGTCAATTTTATCAGATGAATCAAATGAACAGTGATCAGAATGTGATAGTATGTATCAATTCAGATGACCCTGCTGTTTTCAACACGAATGTATCTAATGAGCTTGCCTATATTTATTATGGAATGTTAGAAAAGGGAATTAGCAGAGAGATGGCGCTGCTCTGGATTGAGAGAGTTCAGAAAAATGGTATGAATAGTTCTTTTATTCGGAGGGAAGAATCAGACGAAGCATTTGTGAAAAAATTAGTAGAACTGACAGAGAAAATGTAATTTTCGGTGTGTAATAGGAGTTTCCATAAATTTTGTAATTATTTCGTATTAATGTATAATAGTGTATATTGCTAGAAAAATTGTTATGTTTTAGAATTGTTACAATTCAGCATCAGGACTTTGCATTTACTGCAAAATCTGTGAAATAACGTAGTGGTTGAGATGCATCAAGCCACCACGAAGTGGTTTTGCATGGCTTGATGCTTGTAACAGGAAGCCGAAGGCTGAACTGTTGTTTAGAATCAAAGTTTTGCAAAAGAAAGGCTTGCACAATCGTGGTAATTTATGTATATTAAAGAAATAGCATGTACAAAATCAAAAAGTTTGATATAATGTTAGCTGCGGCAGGAATCTAAACATAAAGATACTGTTTTGCAGGCAGCACAGAAATGCAGGTGGACCAAAGACATTGGGAGGCGAAGGATGAAACTGATCATACAAATCCCCTGTTACAATGAGGCAGAGACACTAGAGATAGCATTAAATGACCTTCCGCGTCATATTGATGGCATTGATGAGATAGAGTACTTAATCATCAATGACGGGAGTGATGATGATACAGAGCGCATTGCTCTGGACTGGGGGGTGCACTATGTTGTGCATTTCAAACGAAATCTGGGGCTAGCTAAGGGATTTCTTGCCGGTATTGACCTCGCTCTGCGGCACGGTGCGGACATTATTGTTAATACGGATGCGGATAACCAGTACTGTGGTGCGGATATTGAGAAACTGATACAGCCAATTCTAAAAAGAAAAGCAGATATTGTTATTGGAGAGCGACCGATTGATGAAATTCAGGAATTTTCTTGGATCAAAAAAAAGTTGCAACGTTTTGGAAGCTGGGTAGTGCGCGCGGCGTCGAAGACAAACATACCAGATGCGCCAAGCGGTTTTAGAGCTTATAGCAGAAAAGCTGCAATGCGAGTGAATGTACATAATGAGTATACTTACACTCTCGAAACAATTGTGCAGGCAGGCAGAAACAAAATGGCAATCACCTCAGTTCCGGTACATACAAATCCTGAGTTGCGTAAGTCCAGGTTGATGAACTCCACAGGAAGCTATATCAAAAAATCCGTACTGACCATACTGCGTGCGGTCCTAATGTACAAGCCGATGAAGATCTTTACGCTGATTAGCAGTCTGTTTATACTGTTTGGTACAGCGATAGGGGTTCGATTTCTGTATTTTTTCTTTACAGGAAACGGTTCAGGGCATACGCAGTCTCTGATACTTGCAGCCATGATGATTATCATCGGTTTTCAGACGCTTGTGACAGGTATGCAGGCAGACATTATATCAGCGAACCGCAAACTGCTAGAAGACATACAGTTTCGAGTAAAAAAGCTTGAGCTGGGACTGCTGGACCCGGAGGGCGAGAAAAAGAAAGATGACAAGTAACAATGGTAGTGAGTAAACAGAAAATCAGGGAGACGTTATCTGGACTATTTAGAAAAGAAAAAATACTGAAGTACATATTTGCAGCGGTCATTGTGTGGATGGGAGTATATAGGCTTGGAGAACTGACAATGCCCATTATTCTTGATGATGAATTTGGATACTGGTCAAACAGTATGCTGTTTTCAGGCAAGGATTGGACAGATTTGACAGGACGAATCAATTATTATTCCTATGGATATAGTCTGATACTTTGCATTGTACAGAAAGTGGCTGCATTTCGTGGATATGGCTGGACTGATTTATATAAGGTAGCTGTCGCCTTCAACATTATTTTTGTTGTGATAGGATACCTACTATCTGTAAAAATTGCAGAGCGTTATATGAAGCATCTGAATTGGGTAATGATTCCGGCAGTTTGTTTTGTGGCTGCTATTTATCCGTCCAATATGCTCTATACACATGTTACATTGACAGAATGTACACTATCATTTCTTTTTTGGATATTTGCTTATACGATGATGCGAGTTATAGACAAACCGAGTGTGGCAAATCATATTGGGTTGGCGGCTATCGTTATCTATATGTATACAGTGCATCAAAGAACATTAGGGCTTGTGCTCACAGCAGTGCTGATGATAATTATTTTAAGACTGCTAAAAAGAAATCGTCTGTGCCAGACAACAGCATTTCTGGGAAGTGTATACATTCTGTATACGCTTCACAGTATAGTAAAGTCTTATGTTCGGAATGTAAATTATCTAGGAAAAACGCCAAGTGATATGGGGGAAATTCTTTCCGCAGCCCTTACAAAATCAATGCTTGTAATTTTTGTTGTGATTGTTGCGGTAATCTTATGGCTGTATATTCTTGAGAAAGGAAAAGTCAAACTGGGACTGGTGTTGCTGGCTTTGGCAACTGTGATAATTTGCGGGGCGGTGTCAATGGGGTTGAACCTAGTAGAAACACCTGAAAGAGGCAGAGAATCGATACTTGCAATCAATGAATTGTCAGGACAGATTGGTGTGCTAAAGAATGTATTTACCAAATATGGACTGATTCGCCTTGGGACAAGTATTGTGGGTAAGTGGTACTATCTTGCTGCGGCTACGGGACTTGTCATTTGCTGGGGACTAAGGGATCTGTTTCTAAATGCCATCTTTTTGGCGGTAGATGGCTGTAAACGACTTACAGCGACATTACGAGGGAAAGAACACATTGTCAGTGCGAAGGCCCGAAAAGATTTTGAGGAACATTTGTTTTTGCTGGGAATGTTTCTGTCCTTTGCGAGTGCTTTTATGATCAATGCTTTGTACAAAGAAGGATTTTACAAAGTAGATGATCTAATCAATGGAAGATATGTTGAATATCTGATAGGGTTTGTGTTAGTATACAGTGTAGAGAGAATGCTAGCAGACCGCTATTGGTTGTGGTATTGGATTGTATTTCTGGTGGCTTATCTGGCGGCGGGTGCGTATTGTCAGTATGCGTTTGACGAATTGCAGCGGACGGAGTATGAGCTGATACATGCGACAGTGTTTGGCAGGGTATTCTGGAATTATGAATCCCCTACAGGAAAGATAAAGGAGGTGGCAAGGTATGTGGTTCCACTGGCAGCGGGATTTGTGCTGATATTCAAGGCGGGTTCGTCAGGAATTATGAAAAATCGGTTGGCAACATTTCGACTGATAGTAGCATTAATACTGCCAGTTGCGGCATGGAATCACATTTATACAGAGATTGTTGACCATTATGTAGTGGTAAGAAATCAAAAGCAGTCAGGAGCTGCACCACAGATTGCAGAGTGGGTCAACAGACTTTCGGGTGGAGAGAATATTTATTTTATTAATGATTGGCTAAGCTATAAGCAAGGCGAGATCTTGCAGTATATGATAGGTCCCGAGAAGTTGAACCTAACAGAATTTGGAAAGGTTAATTTTGATGAAGATGCCTTGTTTATACTAAATAAAAATCTCCTTAATGACGATATAATTAAGGAGAAATGTGAGGTCGTAGACACAAAGGGAAGTTATGCGTTGGTAGTAAACAAAGATCAGAAATTGGCGGATCGGTGGCGCTGGTATGATAAACGTTTGCATCCGCTCCAACATATGGAATATATTGAGAAAAACTGATTTTTGTATAACAAATATCGATGTAAAGATGTACAAGTTGACTAAATTTGCAGATATTTAGAAAAAAAGCTTGCGAGACTTTCTATTTGGGTATATGATATATAAAGTATAACGGTTCAGCAGCGATATGTATTTACAGGTAAATGGTCCCATACTTGTGTTCCTGTGTTAGCAAGGAGCCGCTGAGAGGTTATGAAAGGTTAAATAGTATTAATGGAGGAAAAGGTGCTATGAAAAATCGTGTTATTAAGAAGATTATGGCATACTTATTGGTGGGTGCCATGGTTATCACAACACCAATGACAGCATCGGCATCGGAAAGCACGCTTCAAAAGGCATATGGTGTTGACCAAAGCGGCGACGGAGCAGATGATAACGTAAATACCGGTTCTGGAAGTGGTACAAACACAAACACAAACACAAACACAGATACAAACACAAACACAAACACAAACACAGGTGGAATACCAATAGTGCCAATAGAGCCGGCGTATCCTATTATTCACAAATTATTAGTGAATCCTACTGACTTGCAGTTTGATACTACTGGAGAAGTGAAAAGGGTTGAAGCAACAGTTATTCTTGATGAATCTGAAATGCCCAAACCTGAAGAACCCAATGAGTCCGATGACAGTGAGATGACTTGGGCTACAGAGGATGAGAAGAATGAGTTAAGAAAAAAGATTGAGGATAGCATTCGGTGGTACAGTGAGGGATTTGAGAGTACAGAAAATCCAGAACAAAAAGAAATTGTAACATTATCTGGAACAAGTGGAAAAAGTGTAAACGTAGAATCAGCATTTCCGGGTGAAGGAAAAATATATGCTTGGATTGAAGCGGATGGCAAGGCTGGCAATGAAAAAAATGATCGTCCTACCGAGGGTGACTATATAGCTGAAGTTACTGTCAGCGTAAAGAAGACTTTGAAAGGTATTACATTTAACCCAAATCTTGGTACAGGCGATGGAACAAATGTTGAGAATTTTAAAGCGTTTGATAAATTCACATGGGGAAAACGCCAATATGATCTTAGAAAATTTACAATATTGGAATATTCTGATGGTACCCATGAGTTAGCAAGCAATAGCGATATTAAACTTACATACTCTATTGCATCTACAAAGCAGGCGTTAAAAAATGATAAAATAACGGCAACTTTGACAGAGGCTGGAAACCTTAAAATTAGTAAGGGTGCTGCAGGAAAAACGATTAAGGTTGATATCATCGGCGATGATGATATTATGGTAAAGGATGCTTCAATTACCTTGGTCGCTCAAAATATAGTTAAAACAATGAAAAAACCAAGTGCTGCCGACAAAACGAAAACTCTTGATTTTGGAGGCGAAATAGCTGGTTCAATAACATATCCTGAAGTTACCAATCAAGATAAGACGACAGGTATTGAAAAATCTACAGATGAGCTTGTTTGGTCATCCAATAAACCAGCAATAGTAGAAGTAAAACCTATTGAGAAGACATTGTCTCATGGAGATTGTACATCAGCAGAAATTATTGCAAAGGGTGTAGGAACAGCTAAAGTTACAGTAAAATCTTCGAGCGGCAAGAGCGCAGTGTACACAGTTAATGTTTATTCAATCCCAGATTCTGTAGAAATTACAGGTGCTGCAACTGGATATACAGGTAAGCCAATTTCACTAAAGGCTGTTCTTAAGAATGAAAAGGGAGAGGAAATTCCTGTAGGTACTACAAAACTTACATGGAGTATTGACAAAATAAATAATAAAAAGGATCCTAATGCCAAAATTAGTGGAAAAAAAGAAAATGCTACAGTTACACCAGTAAATCTGTTAGTGGATCCGTCGACTAAAGCGCATAAGCCAGAAGCAACAATAAATGTAAGTGTAAAAGCAACCTATAAGTATGGAACTAACAGGAATACGATAGAGCTTAAAAATCCATATAATATTGCATTAACTCAAAGTAATGTATCAGAGGTTAAGATTGAAATGTATGGCACAGTTTTGGATAATAATGGCGAACCAAAGCGTGAGATACTAACAACAATGGAGCCTTTGAAGGGAACTAAGGAAACTTATGCGATTACATATAATGGAATAAAGAATGAGACACAATTTGATGTCGGTCAGAAGTATGATTTAATGGCAACTTCTAATTATCCTGGTTCCGAGAAACAAATGAATACAATTGCGTGGGCAGTTACAGGAAAAGGAGTTACCTATATTGAAAATATTGGTTCCGAAAATGAATTTTCACAAATCATACCTGATTTTACCAGCAATGCAAAAGCGACATTTAAAGCATCTTACATAACATTGAAAGATCAAGGGGCTGGTAAAAATCCAAAGGCAGTAAAGAATACAAAGACAATTAATATTACCCCTGTTAAGAAGGCTGATTCAATTGCTTTTGCAAAACCTGTTATAGTAAAGAATCCCGCAAAGAATCCAAATAAACCACAAACGGTTAGCTTTACAATAGCAGAGGCACCTAAAAAATCATACTATGGTAAAGTTGAATGGAAAGTATTAGCATATAATAATAAGGACAAACAAGTATTTACTTATAATGTTAAGATGGATGGTGCTACTGAGAAGACGGACCTTGTTAAACCAACAGCTAAACCTAATTACAAGTCTGTTACAATTAATGTTCCTGGTGATTTTACAACAGGTAGTGTTATTAAGGTAGGTGCTTACTCAGAATTTGGTGTAGTAGCATATGGTTATATCTACATAACTGAACAGACAAAAACAGTTATCCCTTATGCAAAAGTTGGCGCAGGAGAAAGTAAACCAGTTAAAGACATGACTAATAAACAGGTTACAATGAATCTTTTTACTGAAGATGGTAAGATTAACACTGCACAGCTTTCTGTAAAATTTGATACACAAGTTAATACAGTTGGTGTGGACAATAAGGTTACTCTTGTGAAAAATCAGGGGATAGCAGCAGGGCAGATGACAGAGGCAAATTTAGGTGATACAAAATCATATATAACAGACCCAGTTACCTACTCATTAGATAAAAAATCAGCTTTAGTTGTTAAGGTTGATGCTAATGGTAAGGTTACACCATTAAAACGTGGTAAAGCAACTGTTACAATTAAGGCATTAAATGGTAAGTCTGCTAAAGTGAAAATAGAAGTTGAATAATTTTATAAAGAGATACCCATTAGGGGTATCTCTTTATTTTATGCTTCAAATATGTCTAAACTAATTAGTTGATGTTGGTGCTGGTGCTGTTACCACAACTTTAACCTTCGCTGTCTTACCAGATAATGTCTTGATTGTAACTTTAACGCCTGAAGCTTTTGTTACTTGCAGTGGAATAATTGTACCATCTTTCGTAACTCGAATAAACTTTGTAGCAGTTTTATCTACGGAATAGGTTACAGGCTCATATTCATATTGCATTGGTTTACTTATATCAAATTTCTCACCATTTTCACCCTTAACTTCCGTAATCTCCTTTTCAATCCAATATCTTGTATCATTATTGGTATTTATTTTGGGTTCTATTTTAGCAGTTTTACCCATTTCTACTGTAATATTAGCAGCACCAACCGTTGTAGTCTTTTCTGTAACATAGATATAACCAGTAGCCATAACACCGCCATCTGTATATGCTGCTACTTTAATAACAGTTTTTGCATTTGTTCCCGCTGGAATCGTAATCTTAGCGTCTTTTCTAAAGTTACCATTCTTATCCTTAGCATCAATTGTGATACCAGGAGCGTCTTTCTTATAGCCGTCTTCTGTTATAGTATCAGTAATATCCTTTCCTGCCTCATCTACTGCAATTACCTTCCAACTAGTAACATTATATGTTGCTTTCTTAGGTGTTACATTAGATATTTTAAATGATACTTGTGTAGCTTTTGTAGTATTAGGATTAGCTACTACTACAGGTTTCTGGAATCCGATTGCTGTTGCATTCTGAATAATTTGTAGAGGAATTGTCTTTTTCTTTACTTGAGGTATGGCTTTACCATTCTTATACTTTAATGAAATATAGCTTGCTGTAACATTAGCCTTTCCACCTGCAACAGGTATAAGATTACCATTATCATCAATTGTAGCAGCCTTTCCACTAATAGACCAACTAATGGAATTATCTAAGTCTTTGTCTTTTTCCGATCTTAGAACTGTCTTTAAACCATCAATTACAAATGCTGTTGCTGCATATTGATACTCTTTCCCTACATATGTTTTTCTGGTATCACTCTTCATATTAGGTAATTTACCTATAATCTCAGTAACTTGAGGTTTAATACCTACTACTTTTGAAGCCAATACCTTTTCTTGAACAGTAATATGAGGAGTCAGATGCGGGAGCAGCAGCGGATCACGATTTTCAGCAATAGCGGTTGCACGTTCCTCATCATTGTATGAATTGACAATGCGCGTCAGCATTTGGAATGAGGTCATCGTCAACTGCCAGCTCGAAAGCCGGACTTAAAAACGCATTCATAATATGCAGGTAGCCAGAAGACAGACCTTTATCGAGCAGCCCATTATAAAATTTTAGCATATCGCTGTTTTTAATATTGCAGATTGATTTTTTTCCAATGGAACTGTCCTTAATATGGACATTAAAAATTTTCCGATAGGATATTTCGGTGGATTCCCGTATGCTTCGGTGGTTTTCTAAATACATTTCAACGAGATCAATCAGCGTGATTTTTTTAGAATCCATGCTCCGAATCCCATCTTCTAGATCGTTTAAGATTTTCTTTTCTTTTTCGCGCAATTTAGACAGGTTCATATCATATATGCAATGTCGTTTTCCTGTGGAATCTGTGTACTGGAATTGATACCTCCCGTCTTTACGTTGGCTCTCTCCTATTTTAAGGATTCTGCCTTTGTTGTCTGTTCGCTTGCTGCCTGCCATAATAAGCACCGCCTTTCTTGTAAATCAACTGTTACTGAAACGAACTCATTATAATCTTTTTTGGAAGTTATTTCCATTTCGGAGAGGCAATTTTTTGGTCAAATATGTCCTGTTATACAAAACCTTGTTTTTGGCGCAGCCGATAGATTTTATGAAAATTTTTGTGCATTTTAACAAAATTGATATTATTTTTATTTAGTAAGTTGTTCGTATCTAAAAAAAGGATTATAATATGAAATAGCATGGCTAATGGACTGGAACGAGGACATTTTTGTCAGTTGGTGTTGGGTTCTCTTACAGTTTCATATTAATATGGATCATAGTGCGCAGATACGAAGTGCGAAGAAGGAGGTTTCCATGATAAGAATCGGAATGTTAACAAGCGGCGGTGATTGTCAGGCGTTGAACGCAGCGATGCGTGGCGTTGCAAAAGGATTGTTCAATGCAGGAAAGGAAGTAGAACTTTTTGGGTTCCTTGATGGCTACAAGGGACTGATTTATGGAAAGTACAAGATGCTTTCGCCGTCGGATTTCTCGGGAATATTGACAAAGGGCGGCACAATCCTTGGCAGCTCCCGTATGCCGTTCAAGAATATGCGTGACCCAGATGAAAATGGTCTGGATAAAGTGGAGGCGATGAAACATAATTATTATAAGCTTAGTCTGGATTGCTTGGTAATTCTCGGTGGAAATGGTACACACAAAACTGCAAATCTTTTGCGTGAAGAAGGATTAAATGTTGTGACACTGCCAAAGACCATTGATAATGATCTTTGGGGAACAGATATGACCTTTGGATTTCAAAGTGCAGTTGATATTGCAACACAATGTATCGACCAGATACACACAACTGCGGCTTCTCATGGACGCGTGTTTATTGTGGAAGTGATGGGGCATAAAGTAGGGTATCTTACATTGAATGCAGGCATTGCGGGTGGTGCTGACATTATTTTGATACCAGAAATACCATATGATATCAATAAGATTATTAAAGCGATACAAAAGCGCTCGGAGAGAGGCAGCAAATTTACGATTCTCGCAGTGGCAGAAGGTGCGATTTCCAAGGAAGTAGCAGCACTTTCTAAGAAAGAATTTAAGAAGTATATGGCAGATTATAAATATCCAAGTGTGTCCTACGAGATTGCGGATAAGATCAAGGAAAAGAGTGGAATGGAAGTACGTGTCACTGTTCCAGGACATACACAAAGAGGAGGAAGCCCCGATCCTTATGATAGAGTGTTTGCAAGCAGACTTGGCGCAGAGGCATCGAAGCTGATTCTCAAGGGTGAATATGGCTATATGGTTGGCTATCAGAACAGAGAGGTTGTAAAAGTACCACTTCAGGATGTGGCGGGCAAACTTAAGATGGTAGACCCCGATTCGACAATCATTAAGGAAGCAAAGATGCTTGGTATCAGTTTTGGTGATTGATTAGAAATAGAAGAGAACCCTTGGCTGTATTTTGGACAAGAGGTTCTCTCTTTTATGCACAGGCTATACTTATTTGGATTTCGCAGAGGCAGACATTTGGTTACAATTGGAAAATATTAAATTGATAGAAAGAAGATGAGGAGGGAAAACAATGAATGAACAGACAGTCGATTTGACATCGGGAGTACAACCAGTGAGAGAGAATATTTTGTTAGGGATTATTGGTGCGGTCTTGGGCGTATTGCTTGGGGCAGCATTGTGGGTCTTTCTTGGACGTATTGGATTTATTGCTGGAATCGCCGGATATGCCATTGTGTTCTGCGGTATGAAAGGTTATGAATTACTTGGAGGACATTTGTCTAAAGGCGGGATTATCCTTTGTATTATTCTTTCTTTTCTGGCAATTCTGGCAGCGGAATTTGTGTCATTGGGAATTACAGTTCATTCTGAACTTGGGGAAATGTATTCCCTTTCAATGGCAGATTCTTTTCGCATGGTTCCAGAACTTTTAAAGGAATCAGAATTGATTGGTGCAGTTGCAAAAGATTTGCTTTTTGGATATGCGCTTTCCATCTGGGCAAGTTATTCTTCAGTAAAAAATATTTGGAGACAGACTGCGGAAAGTTAAACAATGATGCAACTTTGATGCAAATTCGATACAAGTTTGATGCGCCCGCTCTCTATAATTAGGATGTTATAGAAATAGCTTTCGAGAGGCTATAAGAGAGAATGGGGGAATGCACATGGAAGTGAAACAAAAGAAAAAGATTCCGGTAGGCTTTTTGGTTGGTGCAGTGCTGGCTGTAGCAGTGTTGGGGGCAGGTGTTTACGGTGCGCTGCAGTTTCTTACGCCGAAAGGGTGTCGGGATTATACAGTACAGAAAGAACAATATTATGTGCAGTATTCAGAGCAGTATGATTATTGGGATGTGCTGACAGTGGAGTATCCGCGTGTATCTGGAATAAGCACCGGACAGGAGGAGACTATCAACAAACTTTTTAATGATGTAGCAATGGAAAAGGTTCATTTTTGGCATCTTTTTCCAGATGAGGAAGTAAAGGAGCTACAGAAGGATTATCAAATGTTTTGCAGTGATGTGCACTGTGAGGTCCCATATCACAGCCAATATTTGATGAGTGTGCATTTTCAGGAACTTTATGCGCCAATTTCACCTTTGCATTATGTACATAGAACACAGCGCTGCGCAAATGTCAATCTAATGACAGGTGAACAGTATGCGCTCTCAGATATTTTTACGCTGAATGATGATTTTATGGGGCTTTGGTGCACACAAGTGGAGGAGAGCGGAGATTATGGCGACCTGATTGTAAATGATGCGGATACGCGGGAAACATTTTTGCAGTGGTTTTTGAATGACGATGAAGAAGCGAACGCACAATATCTATTTACCCCTTTTTTCTATTTGGATGCGAACAAGAATTTTGTGATTGGATTGTCCTATGACCCAAAACCAAGTAAGATTGTGAGTAAATTGCCATTGGAAAATAGTTTCTGTGCGCATTTTCAGAGTGCTGAATTAGAGCCATACCGAACGGATTCAGAATTTTGGAATTGGTATGAGCAGTCAGAGCAAACGGGAGAAATCTTGGAATGTGAGAACTTAGAGGAGAATTTGTGGCTGGGAAAGGATGCGAGTATATGGGAATTTATCGAGCAATAGCGGGAATAACCATTGTATGTACACTTTTTGGGCTGATAGAGGGCACCTCTATGATAGCATGTGCATCGGAGGAGAAGCTGGTGCAATATGATGTAGCATCTAGTGAACGAGATCAATATTGTGTGCTCACAGAGGAGATTGGCACGTATAAGGTTTGCGAAGGAGACAATCTTTGGCGCATTTCAGAAACGTTATTGGGAAATGGAAAAAATTATATACAACTTGCAATGCAGAATGCAGATCGGATTGTAGACCCAAATCTGATATATCCCAATATGCAGCTTCAAGTCAAACGGAATGTCTATGTGAAACGGCGAATGGGCGTGAATGGAATTAAGACACCAGAATATCAGTTTGGGACACTGGCGCAAGCGAGATTTGGCATTCTGGAATCTGGGAAAGTATTTGCAAACTGTGCTTTGTTTGGCGAGGGCGTGGCAGATGTTCTCTGTCTAATTCGAGATAAGGAACAAGCAGGAGAGAAAGCGCTGGCAGACTGGGAACATAGTAGACAACAAATAGAGGCTTATGTTAAGAAAAATTATGCCAAAAAGATTTCTGATTTGACTTTTTATGATTATCAGACGGAAGATGGGCGGGAATTGCATTTGTTTTCGTACATATATACGATTCCTGGGGAGCAGTATGGATATCAAGGCGAATTAAAAATTTATGTGTGTGAGGGTGTATGCCAGACAGAGCATATTCAGGCAGAATTTACTGGGTTTGACATGGAGGAAGGTGTGCAGGATGTTGTGCTTTATATGCTTGCGAGTTTTGAGGAATTTCCAGAAGCAAAAGGGGCTTCAGTAAATGGATACAATATTCAGATTGCACCTTGCGACCCATGGGAAGTTTCCGGTATTCACAATTCTTTTGTGTGGATTGAACAGTATTTTGACACTATATTGAGTGAAATAAGCCAGAAACCAACAGCGAAGAAAAATGCAAGAGAAAGGATATTAGGAGAATAAAAAATACCCTCTTCCCTCGCCGTAAAAAGTGTGCTATAATTACGGCGGTCTATAATAAACTAGGCGTTTAATTGATGGAGCTTTAAGGAAGAGGGTATTATAGTGCACACAAGAAGAGAGAAGACAGCCTGTTTGGCGATTGTGATAATGCTGCTCTTGTCCGAAATATACCTTAATATGGTTATGACGGACTCTTTTTTTGCGTACAAATCTACAGGAGCATCAAACACTTTCTTTCAATCAAGTTCTGTGGATTTTATTTTTGGCAAAATATTGATAAAAGATGATTCTAGCCACATCAATAGATATATTTGTACAACAAAGATGCTGGGCGAATGTGTTGGAATCGAATTGCAGTCTGCGGGCTGGAATTTGTTTCTATGTCTATTGCATATAGGGTATCTTTTTCTTTTGCAGGGAAAATTTTTTCAGCTTTCAGAGATAATACAAACTTTTTACCGGACGCTAGATGCATTGGTCACAGAGTACATGCATCAATCAGACGGAAAAAAACGAATCATTCCCCGAATCGATTTCAATACATAAAGTAAAGCATAAGGATATTTGGATTTGTTTTTTTAGAAAGAAGGGTGTATCTATGTTAGCACAAGTGTTTGCAGTAATTATTTTTATTGCAATGTTTGTTTTTATTGTGACGGAAATTGTGGAACGGCACATTGTATCGCTTGTATGCGCAGCACTCACAATTATTTTTGTTTTTGGGGTGGGTATGCACAGTATGACAGCGTTAATTCAGACAATTAATTTAAAGAGTATTTTTATGGCAGATTTCTGGTATCTGTCTGGGGAGTCAGGAAGTAGCAGTGCAGGCATTAACTGGGAGACAATCCTGTTTATTTTTGGCATGATGGTGATGGTTGAAGGTATGGCGCGCGTCGGTTTTTTTCGGTGGCTGTGTATGCGTATTGCCAAGTTTGTGAAATATCAGGTGATACCACTGTTTATCACATTTATGGTACTGTCCACAATACTTGCAATGTTTATTGACAGTATTACAGTGATTTTATTTTTGGCAGCAGTGACAATTGAATTGTCGCAGCTTTTAAAATTTAATCCAGTTCCAATGATTTTGTCTGAGATTTTTTGTGCAAATCTTGGGGGTTCTGCGACAATGTGCGGAGATCCGCCCAATATTATTATTGGAACTTCACTGGGGTATTCTTTTACAGATTTTGTGACCAATACAGGTGTAATTGTGGCAGTCTCACTGGTTGCAGTGTTGCTGTATTTCTATCTAATATTTAAAAAGGAATTAAAGCCAAATACTTCTCAGGCGATTGATTATAGCAGTTTGCCAAGCCCCGAATCAACGATTACAGACAAAAAAGGTTTTATTGTAAGTAGTATTATTTTTGCAGCGGCGATTATTTTGCTGGTGACACATGCGCAGACGGGACTAACAGTATCCACAATTGGTACAATTGTTGCAATTGCCACATTGGCAACGTCGTGGAAATATGCTATTCTATTATTAAAGAAAGTTGACTATAAGACATTGTTGTTTTTTATCGGATTGTTTGTTGTGATTGGCGGTTTGGAGCAGACAGGGATATTGGAAATTATGGCGGCGTTTATTGGCAAGATTAGCGGCGGTAATGTTATGGTGATGATTGCAATTATTATCTGGCTGTCAGCGATAGCAAGCGCATTTGTGGATAATATTCCGTTTGCGACAACGATGATACCAGTTATTAGAAGCTTGTCTGTCACCTATGGCGTTGATTTGTCAACGCTTGCGTGGACGTTGGCGATGGGAACCGATATTGGTGGAAGTGCTACTCCAATTGGAGCCTCAGCAAACGTTGTTGGCATTGCGACGGCAGCGAGGGAAGGTTATGTAATTAAATGGGGAAAATACTGTAAGAAAATGATGCCGGCAACAATTATGGTTGTAATGATATCCATGTTGATTATTTATGTTCGGTATTTATAGGGAGGCAAGTTCGATGGAAAAGCAGTTGATTATCTCAGTGGGCAGGGAGTATGGCAGCGGCGGACATGAGATTGCAGAAAAATTGTCAAAACATTATAAAATCCCATTGCTCGACCACAATCTGCTTGATGAGATTGCAGCAGAAAAAAATATGGATATGGAGCATTGGAAAGAGCTGGACGAAAAGCGTAAAAACAGGCTTTCTTCGAGGACAGTGCGCGGTTATAGTAGTTCGCCGGAGGAAAACTTGTATCAAATGCAGTTTGACTATCTAAAAAATAGAGCATTATCAGGGGATTCTTTTGTGATTGTCGGGAGATGCAGTGAGACGATTTTAAAAGAGTTTGACAGTCTAGTGTCAATCTTTGTGCTTGGCGATATGGATACGAAAGTAGAGCGCATTATGCGTTTGTATGAGTTGTCGGAGAGTCAGGCGGTGAAAAAGATTCGCGAGAAAGACTGGAAACGCAGACGTTATCATAACAGTTTTTGTGCGGGAAAATGGGGGGCTTCGCGAAATTATGATATCTCTATCAATAGCAGTAAGTTAGGCGTGGATGGGACAATTGAGATGCTGATTGATTATATTGATAGAAGACGTTAATAAGAATCGAGAGGGGAAGGTTATTTCCCCTCTCAATTAATATCCAGAGCCAGAATCAATATTTTTAATAAGCTTGATCATACGGCTTGTTCCTAAGCGATCTGCGCCCAAACGGAGAAATTCCTCTGCATCGTCGAGTGAAGCAATACCGCCGGCCGCCTTGATTTTTACATCTTTTCCAACGTGTTCCTGCATCAGTTTGACATCTGCAAAAGTAGCACCCGCTGTGGAAAAACCTGTGGAAGTTTTGATATATTCTGCGCCTGCATTGGTGACAATCTCGCACATTTTAATTTTTTCTTCCTCTGTGAGTAAGCAGGTTTCAATAATGACTTTTAAAATTCTACCATTGCACGCTTCATGAATTTGGCGAATTTCGTCCTCAAGGTCCTGATAACGCCCGTCTTTCAGCCAGCCGATATTGATGACCATATCAATTTCTGCCGCGCCGTTTGCGATAGCGTCTTTTGTTTCATAGACTTTGACAGCAGTGGTGTGATAGCCATTTGGAAAACCAATCACAGTACAGATGGGCAATTTTCCATTTACATAGTCTGCTGCTTGTTTAACATAGGAAGCGGGAATGCACGCAGATGCAGTTCCGTAGGCTATGCCATCGTCAAGAATTTGACGGATTTCTGTCCATGTGGCAGTTTGCGTGAGCAGTGTGTGGTCCACAGTTTTTAAAAGTTCTTTTTTATCCATAAAATTATCCTTTCTAATAATTTTCTACGATTATTTTAATTGCGCAAGCAGGGAGTGACCGATGGTGCTTTCAGGCATTGACACGCCGAAATTGTCGGCAATTGTGGCGCCGATTACAGCGAATGTAGAAGTATCTTCTAGTTTTCCACTGCCTGTAAAGGACGGCGAGTAGGCGATAAATGGAACATCTTCTCGTGTGTGGTCTGTTCCTGTATGGGTTGGGTCATTTCCATGGTCCGCAGTAATGATTAACAAGTCATCATCTTTTAGACATTTTAGAAATTCACCAAGTTTCTTGTCAAATTTTTCAAGTTCCTGTGCATAGCCTGTTACATTTCGGCGATGTCCCCAAAGGGCATCAAAATCCACAAGATTCACAAAACAGAGTCCCTGAAATGATCTGTGTGCAATTTCAATAGCCTGCTCCATACCATGTACAGAACTTTTGGATTTGTTGGATTCTGTAAGTCCTTCGCCGTCAAAAATATCATATATTTTTCCGACGGAAATAACATTAAATCCAGCGTCTTTGAGCACATTGAGAACAGTTTTTCCATAGGGTTTAAGGGCATAGTCATGACGATTACTTGTGCGCACAAATTCTCCTTTTTTCTTACCGATATAAGGTCTAGCGATAACACGCCCAACTTTCCATTCGTCCCGCAAGGTCAACTCTCGCGCAATCTCGCAGCAGCGATAAAGTTCTTCTAGCCCAAAAGTTTCTTCATTTCCACAAATCTGAAGCACAGAATCCGCAGAAGTGTATACAATCATATGACCTGTGGCAATTTCCTCCTCGGCAAGTTCATCAAGTATTTCTGTGCCGCTTGCGCTTTTATTTCCAATAATGGTGCGCCCTGTCCGCGCAGACAGTTCATCTAAAAGTTCTTTTGGAAATCCAGTTTCAGTAAAGGTCTGAAATGGTTTTGTAATATGCAGTCCCATCATTTCCCAGTGTCCTGTCATTGTGTCCTTTCCGGTGCTCGCCTCATGCAACCGTGCAAAATATCCTGCTGGTTTTTCAACAGGGGCGACGCCGTGTAAAGAATGTAAGTTTGCTATTCCTAACTTTTGCAGGTTTGGAATTTGAAAATTTTCTGTTTTCTGAGCAATGTGACCTAATGTGTCCGTTCCGGCATCGCCATAGGCAGCCGCATCTGCAGCGGCGCCAATGCCCAAAGAGTCGATGACAATTGTGAAAATGCGATTGTATTTTTTAATTTTCACCATAAAATACTCACTCCTTTTGAATGTTCTTATTAAAACAGCATAATAATTCCGACAATCATAGCACTTAACATACTCACAAAGATGCCGCCCAGCATCGCCTTGAAGACAAGGCGTGAGAGGGTGCTCTTTTTTTCTGGGCAGAGTACAGCAATGCCAGATACACAAATGCCAAGACTAGACAGATTTGCAAAGCCACACAGAGAGATTGCGCAGATCATACCTGTTCTGGTATCCAGAGAATTAAGTATCGCACCTAAATCTTGAAAGGCAACAAATTCATTGACAATCAGTTTGTTGCCAAGAAGGGACCCTTCCATCAATACATCATTTCCATTTAATCCCATCAGGAAACCAAACGGTGCAAATAGATAAGAGAAAATTTGTTCTAACCGGATTCCAGCAAAGCCTAGAAACATATTTACAACTGCCACAATACCAATAATGCCAACTAAAGATGCAGCGATGGAAATGACCATCTGCATACCAGTGGATGCACCTTCAGCAATTGCGTCAATAACATTTGCATTATTTCCTTTGTTGTCCATCTTGACATCCGTAATGGATTGTGCAACTTCTGTCTGCGGAAGAATCATCTTTGCAACAAGGATACTTCCGACAGGAACCATAGCGCTTGCAATCAGCAGATAATCCATAGGGATTCCAAGCGCATGATAACCACCCAAAATCGATACAGACATACTGCCCATTCCTGAGACTAGAATAACAAAGATTTCGCTGTCGGTCAATGATTGGATGTATTTGCTCACCAAAATGGGACTGTCCGTCTGACCTAAAAACATATTTGCCACAGCGACAAAGCTCTCTACTTCTGTTGTGCCCATGAGCTTTCCAACGCCCTTTCCAATCCATTTCACTACAAAACCTAATACACCAATATAGTACAATAAGCTTACCAGTGCAGATACAAAGATAATATTGCCAAGTGTCTGGACGATAAAGATACCGCCCAGAGATGTACTGTCTGCAAGACTTCCAAAGACAAATGACAGTCCTTCCTGTCCACAGTTGATGATGGCTGTGATTCCGTTAGAAATTACAGATACAATGGTTTTTCCAATTGGTATTTTTACTAGTAACACAGCGATAACAAACTGTATTAGAATTGCGCGAAGCACTGTTTTCCAAGGAATGCTTTTGCGGTCCCATGAGAGCAGGAAGATAAGTCCTAAAATGATAACAATACCAATTAAATTTATTAGTAATTTCATCTGATGTGTCTCCTGTCTGCCCAGAGGCTTTATTTTTCATGGTCTGCTGCAATGAGCTTGCGGATTGCTAGGACAGCCGTTTTAATTGCGGATTCGGTATCGTGTATAATTGGATTTTCCATGCCAAGGGCATTTCTCTCTTGATTGCCTACAACAAGGAAGTTTGAACCGCAGCGAACACGCAAATGACTTGCAGCGATAAACAGTGCTGCTGATTCCATCTCAGAAGCTTTGCAGCCCATACGTTTCCATGCTTCCCATTTGTTTAACAGTTCGTAGCTGACGGGCATGCGCTCGGGCTCATGCTGTCCGTAAAAAGCATCTTTACATTGAACGACGCCTGTGTGGTAAACATTGCCTAATTCTTTGCTTGCTGCGACAAGAGCGTTTGTGACATCTAAATCTGCAACTGCGGGATACTCGATTGGCGCATATTCGCGGCTTGTGCCTTCCATGCGGACAGCGCCTGTTGCAATCACAATATCACCACCTTTGACCTCAAGGTCAATACCGCCGCATGTGCCGACGCGGATAAAAGTGTCAGCACCGCAAAGCACTAGTTCTTCAAGCGCGATAGACGCAGATGGTCCGCCAATTCCAGTGGAAGTCACACTTACTTTTTCCCCGTCGAGCGTTCCTGTGTAAGTGACAAACTCTCTGCTGTCTGCAATAAGTTTCGCATTATCAAAATGCTTTGCAATTTTCTCGCAGCGTTTAGGATCTCCTGGCAAAATCACATAGCGACCGACATCGCCTGGACGAATCTGTAAATGATACTGTAAACCTACTTCACCTGAATAATTCTGCATATTCTTTTCCTCCTTTTGGCAGTATGTACACCCAGTGTTTCTTTTATACCTTTTATGTATAGGATAAAAAGCTGGTTTTATATATAGAAACACATAGGAATACATTTTACTTGTTTATTGGTTTTTACAACTTGATTATAAATAAATTGTATCACTATACATGTATAAAAACAAGATGTATTTATAGATAAATTATACAAGTTGTTTTTTGTGACTATTGACTAAGATTTTTGCTTTCTTCGTTTTGAAAGCAAAGGATGCATCTATTTTGTGCTTCTTGACTTTTGACTTGTATAGATTTAAGATAGAGGTAGGACAAAAAGAAGATTTTTTGTATTGCGATTTTTTATACACACGAATATAGAGAGGAAATATGCAACTAAAGCTGGTTGTGCACATAAAATTGTGAAAAGGAAATAAGTCGTTAAGGCGGTATACAGATTGCGCGGTGAGTGGAGGAAGATAAATCTTCCTTACTTAATTTTCGTTTGTTGTTGTTTTTTAGACAAGTATAAAATAAGTAGGAGTATCACATGATAAAAGAGGAAGATATTGAGTACAAAGAAAGTAGAGAGAATAAGGAAAGTAAACTAAAACATGTCAGAGTGTATAACCAGCTCTACGAGATGATTCAGAATGGAATCTTTCCGCCAGATTCCCGGCTTCCGTCGGAGACAGTGCTGTCTGCACAGTTGGATGTAAGTCGCATGACGCTTCGGAAAGCGTTGGCATTGTTACAAGAAGATGGTATAACGAGGAATGTGCAAGGAGTTGGGCATTTTGTGTGCAGCCAACCGGAAAGTAAAACAGAGAAGTCTCTTGTCGAGACACCGCAGCACCCTATCTATTCTTATTGTACAGAGAAACTGGATACTGTGGAGATGGCATTTCGTATTGAGCCGCCCACAAAGTCAATTTCAGATGTCCTAAAGCAGTATACGCCCGCTGTGGTTATTGTAGACCGTTGGTATAAACAAAAGGGAATCCCGCTTGCGTACTCGCTAAGCTTTCTGCCAATTGAATTGATTGGGGAGAAGAAGATTGACCTAAATCAATCCAGCCAATTGCAGGAGTATTTGGAGAGACAGTGCTATGATAAGAATAATTGTTTTCGACGTATTTGTTCACACTCGACCGCAGGGAATTTTACAGCGTTGACTTGTACCTTGTCAGAGGACAATTCTTTTTTGCTGATTCAAGAAACTATATCAGATACAGATGGGAGCATACTTGTCTCGAGCAAACATTATATACCATTAGGGTTATTTCGGATTGAGATTTGTATGTGAGTTTTTGTGCGGACTGTACTGTTCACTCGTTCATCAAAGTAGTAAAAAATGTGCGCCAAAATGCGTGTCCTTTCGCATTTTGTGTGCAAAAATGTTGCTGTTTACGCCTGCAATGAACTAAAATATACCAAAATCGGATGGCGTGATATTGGTAAGGAAGTTACTGTTCACTCGTTCATCAAAGTAGTAAAAAATGTGCGCCAAAATGCGTGTCCTTTCGCATTTTGTGTGCAAAAAT